>ERZ772807.99-NODE-99-length-56815-cov-6.039006_pt1 | contig 56815 bp, 35 predicted proteins | sample MGYA00511472_ERZ772807 | MGnify/ENA primary metagenome ERZ772807 (study PRJEB29015, sample SAMEA2737947) | human oral metagenome | biome: human oral; feature: human-associated habitat; material: dental | place: China | collected 2039 ... | reverse complement strand
CTATTAACAAATAAAGAGGGCGTTGATTCGTATTGAAGAGAGCCTCTCCTTGCATCAAAGAAACGCCCTTCTCCAAGCGAGAAGAGCGTTTCCTTAATTTCAAAATACAATTACTTCTATCCCCCCCTTACCACCCTCTCCCATCCTACTAACAGTGTTCACGCCCCTCTCCATTCGGAGAGGGGACGGGGGTGAGGCTGTAGTTGGGGACGGGGGTGAGGCTGTAGAAGGACGGCTATGAGGCTTTAGGTGGGTTATCAGGGGGCTTTAGAAGTACCCTCGATATAGGTCGATAAGGGCGGAGAGTTGCTGCAACTGCGTGTCAATAAGCTCCACTTGGCAATCGAGTTGTTCGCGCTCGCTATCAAGAACCTCTAGGTAGGTTGCACGGTTATAGTTGTAGAGTTGCTGGACAGCGGTCACTGCCCGCGCCAGAGCCTCCGCCTGTTTGGTCTTCATCGACTGGTATTGTGCGAGGTTATGAGCCTTCGACTGCAAGGTTGTCATATCGCTGTAAGCCGATAGCAACACCTTATCATAATTGTAAAGAGCCTCTAATTGCAGAGCATTCGCTTGGTCGAAATTCGCTTGAATAGCCTTCTTGTTGATGATTGGAGCAGCCAATCCACCCACGACGTTAAAGGCTATTGACTTCGGAATACGTAATAGATACTTCGGGTTGAAAGCGTCTAGTCCCAATGCAGCAGACACGTTCAGCGAGGGAAGGAATGCCTTGCGGGCAACGTCGACATCCCATTTTGCAGCTTCAAGTTGGTGTTCTGCCTGTACAACATCAGGTCGTTTGAGTAAGAGACTCGTTGGAATTGTCTGCAAAGACGATGGTACCTGTCGGCTCATCAAGTTCGCTTTATTACGCAAGATAGGCGTTGGATAACGCCCAAGTAGCATGTTCAGGTTGTTTTCCGTCTCTGTTATCGCCTGTCGGAGTTGGTATTCTTCGGCAGAGGCTTTGGCTAATTCGGCCTCAAACTTATCCACTGCCAACTGCGTGTCGGCGTCAGCTTCTTTCTGCACACGGGCTATCTGCACCGCACGTTCCTGTAGTTTGATATATTGGTGCATAATGTCCAACTTGCAATCCAACGCCAACAACGAGTAGTAATTCTCTGCTACATCAGCCACCAACTGGCTCTTTAGCGTGCGTTGACCATCCTCCGAAGCAAGGTAACGTTCGACAGCTGCACGCTTATCACTATTGAGTTGATTCCAAAGGTCAATCGTCCAGTTGAGTTGCAGACTGGGTGCTATATCTGGCGTAACGGTTGGGATGTTATGACCGGGCGTGATTTGCGTACCCACGTTACCAGCTCCGTCAGCCGTATAACGCCCCACTTTCGATGCGCCTACAGCCATGTTTGCAGTGATGGAAGGCAACATCTGTCCGCGTTTGGATAGGATATTACTCTTCGCAATAGCCATCTCCTGCAAGGTTATCTTTAGGTCTTGATTGTTGTTCAAAGCCGTATCGATGAGCGCACGGAGCGTTTCATCCTGGAAGAAATCACGCCAAACAGGGATGGCACTCACCGTGTCACTCGTTGCAACAGGAAGACTTGCTTTGATGGTGTCCTTCGGTAAGGTCGCTTGCGGAGTCTTACATGCTGCGAGAGATAACAGCCCCAGCAGGGCTGCTATATTATATATAATGTGTAACTGTCTATAGTTCTTTTTCATCATTTTGATTCCTCTTTAGATTCTTCCTTGTGGTAACGTTTGTCCTTCTCTTCGCTTAATGGCTTGTCTTTCTGGTAGTGTACGATCTTGTCCGCCATAGATGCAAAGATGTTGTAAAGCCCTGGGATGAGCAGAAGTCCGAACATTGTTCCGACGATCATACCGCCCACTGCGGCCGTACCGATGGTTTTGTTGCCAATAGCACCAGCTCCCGAGGCAAAGACGAGTGGGATCAAACCAGCGATGAAAGCGATACTTGTCATTAGAATTGGGCGGAATCTCGCTACCGCACCTTCGATCGCTGCGTGCAGAATAGGCTGTCCGAGATTCTTTCGTTGTACGGCATATTCAACCATTAACACTGCGTTCTTACCCAATAGACCGATAAGCATGACGAGGGCTATCTGCGCATAGATGTTATTCTCCAGACCGCATAGTTTCAGGAAGAGGAAGGCTCCGAAGATACCAACGGGTAGGAAGATAATGACCGGAAGAGGCAATAGGAAGTTCTCATACTGCGCTGCCAAGATGAGGTAAACGAAGACAAGACAGACGATGAAGATGATGACTGCGGTGTTACCCTGGTCCACTTCATCCTTTGAAATACCAGCCCAATCATAGTCATAACCCTTTGGTAAGGACTTTTCTGCTACTTCACTAATGGCGTTCAGAGCCTGTCCACTGGAATAACCGGGGGCTGGTGCACCTGTTACCTCTGATGAGTTGTAAAGGTTATGACGTGTGATTTCACTCATGCCATACACCTTCTGCAACGTCATAAAGTCTGAATAAGGCACCATATTGCCCTCATCATTCTTTGCATAGAGATGGAGTAAGTCCTCTGGGAACGCCCTATACTGTGGCGCGGCTTGCACAATTACCTTATAAGGCTTGCCAAATTCGATGAATCCCGTTTGATAGTCTGAACCCACCAAGATCGATAAGTTATTGAGTGCCTTACCGGGTTCTACACCCTTTTGAAGCGCCATTGCGTCATTGACGTTGAGCATGTATTGAGGGAAGCTAGCCGAATAGAACGTGAAAGCGTTACCTATTTCTGGACGCTTATTAAGCTCCTTTACGAAGTCTTTACTAACCTTCTCCATCTGGTGATAATCGTTATTACCAGTCTTATCTAATAGTCTCAACTCGAATCCACTGGCTGCTCCATAACCTGGAATCGATGGTGGTTCGAAGAAATCAATGTTCGCCGTCGTGATGACCTTACACTTTTGTTCGAGGTCAGCGATAATCTCTTTGGCTGTACGCTTGCGGTGTTTCCAGTCCTTGAGATTGATCAGACAGCTACCAGAGTTGGCACTTGTACCCTCTGAAAGGATCTCGAAACCAGCCAAAGAGGACACACTCTCGACTCCTTCCTCTTTCTCGGCAATGGCGAGGAGTTGGTGAGCAACCTCGTTCGTGCGCTCTATGGTTGAGCCTGGGGGCGTCTCGATGACGGCATAAATCATACCTTGATCCTCTTGCGGAATGAATCCTGAAGGCAGACCAAGGTTCACCCAATAGGCAAGACCACAGAACACTAAGATGGCAAGCAGTGTAAAGGCTTTGTGCTTAACGGTGCGTTGCAGTAAGTTAGCATACCGCTTGCTACCAACATCGAAAGTGGTATTGAACTTCTTTAATAGGCGTCCGATGAATCCTAATTTGACGTTATGCTCCTGTTCTTTAGTCAATATCAACGCACAAAGAGCAGGTGTCAGTGTGAGGGCAACGAAGCCTGAAAAGAGAATACTTGAAGCCATCGTGATAGAGAACTGACGATAGAACATACCCTCAGGACCGCCCATGAATGCCACAGGAATAAACACCGAAGCCATGACAAGGGATATTGCTATGATGGCACCAGATATCTCCTGCATCGCTTTCTCCGTCGCTTCGACGGGCGAGAGTTTGTTTCGTGCAATCTGAACATTCACTGCCTCAATCACAACTATCGCATCATCGACGACGATACCAATAGCCATCACCAATGCAAAGAGGGATATCATGTTGAGCGTGATATTGAATGCTAACATTGCAATAAAGCTGCCCAACAATGAGACGGGGACGGCAAGTACAGGGATAATAGCCGATCGCCAGTCACCAAGGAAGATGAAGACTACGAGTGCAACAAGCACGAATGCTTCGAAAAGAGTGTGTATAACCTTCTCGATACTAGCGTTCAAGAAGCGGCTAATGTCATAACTAATCTCATAGTGCATACCCTTTGGCATGTCTTTCTGAAGGCGTGTCATGGTTTGTTTCACCTGCTTGATAACATTGCTGGCATTGCTTCCGTAGGCTTGTTTCAACGTCACGGCGGCAGATGGGCGACCATTCAGTGTGGAATAGATATCATATACCTCACTACCAAGATGTATGTCGGCAATATCTTTCAAACGCACAGCTTGACCGTCAGGAGTACTTTTGATGATGATATTACCATATTGTTCGGCTGTAGTGTAACGCCCCGGATACTTCAAGACATACTCCTTCACCTGTGGACGTGTACCTCCACTCTCACCGAGTTTACCTGGTGACACCTCTATATTCTGGTCTTCCAAGGCATCGCTGACATCATCGGTTGACAGCCCGTAAGCGGTCATCTTATCCGGATGTAACCACACACGCATAGCGTAACTACGCGTTCCGAGGATATCAAGATCGCCCACTCCGTCTACACGAAGCAGCTCTGGTGAGATGTTAATATCGAAGTAGTTGAATAGAAAGTCTTGATTCACGCTGGGGTCGTCACTGTAGAGATTGATGTACATAAGGATGTTTGGCTCCTCACGTGATATCTGCACACCCTCACGAATGACCTCTGGCGGGAGCTTATTAGTGGCTGCAGAGACACGATTCTGCACATTGACGGCATCGACGTTAGGGTCGGTTCCGAGCTTGAAAACCACATTCAACTCTGCCTCACCATCGTTACCTGCATCACTCTCAATATACTTCATGCCAGGCACACCATTGAGGGCTTGCTCCAACGGAATGATGACCGATTTCACAAGCAACTCATTGTTAGCCCCCGGGTATTCGGCAGTTACGTTCACCTTAGGTGGTGAGATTGATGGAAACTGCGTGATCGGGAGGTTGAAAAGACAAAGGATTCCAATAAAGGCAATGACCAGTGCTATAACAATGGATAGGACCGGTCGACGAATAAATATCTTAAACATCTACCTAAATAGTGATTTCGTTAGACTTTATTGCTTGTCGGGGACTTACGAAACGAGTGCGAACTCTATCGCCATCGTTGACCTTTTGGATGCCATCAGTTAGGTAATGATCCTCTGGACGAAGCCCTGAAGCAACGACATAAATGCCTGTTGCCTCGGAAGCAATCTGTATCTGACGTTGGTGAACGACGTTGTTTTTATCGATGACAAAGACATATTTGCGGTCTTGCAACTCGTACACGGCTTCTTGAGGGATAACTATTGCATGGCTCTTACGCACTAATAGTTGCACAGTCCCCGTCTGTCCGTTGCGCAAGAGACCCTTAGAATTGGCAAACAAAGAGCGAACAGAAATAGTTCCAGTGGCATTGTCGAATTGACCCGATATGTCCTTGATATGTCCCTGGGCTGGGAATGTGCTGCCATTAGCCAACAGTAGCTTCAGAGGAAGGTGCATATAAAGGTCGGGATGTTGCTGAAAATCGAGGTAATCAGTCTCTGAGATGTTGAAGTAAACCTGCATTTGTGAGTTGTCAGAAAGCGTAGTTAAGAGGTCATCCTGTTGAATGAAACTACCCATCTTCTGCGGTATCCTCCCTAAAACACCAGCAAAGGGTGCGCGGATAACAGCCAACTTCTTGCGTAGTACGGCAAGTTTATAATCGGCACTGGCAGACTGCAATTTAGCTTTTGCCATGCGTTTTGCATTCGGTGAAATGACGTTATTTTCAGTCAGCTTACTTGTGTTTTGCAAATCAATTTCGGCTTGTTCTTGCTCTGAACGAGCCTTTGCAATCTCCTCATCCTCGCCCACAATGGCTATACGGAACAAGGGTTGACCAGCGCGAACATGCTGTCCTTCACTCACAAAGATTTGTTGCAAGATTCCTTCTTGCTGTGAGCGAACCTCAATGTTACGCAACGATTGAATGTTAGCAACATAACTTTGCGGAAGGTTTACATCAGTGACCAATGGCGTTGTCGATGTGTAAACGGCATTGGTTTGTTGCTCCGCTTTCTTCGAATGACAGCCCCATAGCAACACGGCTAATAGGAACATAAGACTTGAAAACCTCTTCATAAAACATCTAATTGTGGGTTATCGTGCTGGCAACTAACATTCACTTCACTTCAAGACTTTGCTTGTCTCTGGTTTAAATCGGTTCGTGCTTTGTCATACCACACGCCCTTTGTATATGCTATAAATAATCCGTGCAAAGATAAACAATAATCTCTATTTCTTCTATAAATTCACAGAAATTATAGAAAAGAATGTGAGATAAGTGAAGAGGAAACCGCTGCCCGATACATAGGTATCGGATTTAATAAGAAGAACTACTCACCACCTATCCCACTACTCGCCTCTGCCTCAATATCATACTCATGATAAACTCTCTCACATAACTTCCTATAGTCTGGAAGATTTAAGTAATTGTTCTTCTCAAGATAAGACCTGAAAGCACCTTCATAATAAAGCTCATGACCCAATACAGACGTCCAATCTTGTCCGCTTTTAGCACCTAACTGATAAAGATAATAACTGATATAAGCCACTATTTGAAAGCGTTCTTGCTTCGTGAAAGCACTCACCCACTCTGGTTGTTCGTCTTCATTCATCAATACGAATTGGGATAAATATGCCTGAAGAAGGTTCCCCCACACAAAATAATGTGCATTATTAACGGGTTGGTTGAGGATAGTTTTCAACAATCCTTCTCGAATCTCAACAGATGAATGTTTCGTATTCTTCTTACAAACAAAGGTGTTTTCAAACATGTAGACTTGCTTTTCCTCTTTGTACTTCGATAACATTTCGTTCATTACAAGTCTGTTAATATCCTCATTCTTATCGTATCCATAATTATAAAGTAAGTTCGTGAGAAACTCTGCATCGTGTTTCTTTAACCATTGAAAAGCAATCTTACTATCGTGAAAAATAAACTCATTCTCATAGAAATAATTATCATCTACGAGATTAAGAACTAATTTCCCATGCCTTACTTTCGCTTTATATAACTCATCAGAACCTTCATCTGTCACCCCCTCGATACGAACTGCATCTTCAATAACAGGAGGCACACCCATAAGATAGTTATACTTTGGAATATAAATAAGGCACTTCCAAAAGTAATTAGGCTGCTCAAAGAAGTTGCATCGCATACTCTTGGCTTGTTGCATACGCTCTGCATGGTTATCATCCTTGAAGATAAACTTCCTAAACTGCAACTTACTTAAAGCAGAATTACTCTGGGTTACATCAATATTGAAATACTTTAAGATCGCTTTTCGCGCTGACTCATCATCAACTGGGCAGAAGCCTCTCTTGCGAAGTGCAGCGTTCAACAATTCAACAGCAACGTCAGTGTATTCAACTTGAGCTTTATTCGGCAAAGAGAGAATCCCACCATCTGACACTTCCATCAAATCCATATAATAAGACCTGATTTGCTTGTCATACATTTGAAGTAAATCTTTCGATACTATTTGAGGCTTTTTTGTAGGACTCATAACCTTTACCTCTCGCTTAGGTCTACTACAACTAAACAACATTGCAGCGAGTAATAAAATTAAAGATAGACTTGATATCCATTTCATTGCTTTAATCTCCATAGCTAATTTCAACACGAGGTTTACCATCTAAAGATGCCACTTGTGACCGCAGAGCAACTTTTGATACAAATGTAAGTATTAACTAGCTATTTTACAAATGTTTACTTACTTCTTTTCCATTAAATACGCTAACCGTCTTACGCATAAAGTCCCTCCACAACTTATTGACGCTTTTCAACAACAGAACTAATCATAATTTTGAATTTTGAACTTTGAATTTTGAATTACACAAGAGCCTCTTTAATGCGTGTTTTATTTACATTTTTTAAACTGGAAGGCGCTTTTTTGTTGCATAAGATACGTATTTTTAGATTATAAATAACATTAGATACAATAAAATTGAGGGCTAAATGAAATTTTTTATATCAATTGCTTGCTTTTATTCTAAATATTCCCTAAATTTGTCATCGAGCCTGTTAACAATGTATGATAGGCTTCAAAATATGATAATTAGTTACTAATAACATTAAAAAGTGGCAAAAGTCACAAAAAAAGAGACCTAATTCTATACTTAAAATAACTATGCGAAGCGTTACTGCTGAGCGGTGTATTTAATGGTATAATATCACTATTTCAATTCAAGTTAAATCAAAAACGAGATCTATGGAGAAAAGATTAGCACTGTTCTTGTTTGCTCTCTTGCTGTCGATTGGTACAGCTTTCGGACAAACGAAGATTACTGGTACTGTTATTTCTCAGGACGATGGTGATCCCATCATAGGTGCTTCTGTCATGGTACAGGGCACGACGATGGGTACAGTTACCGACATTGACGGTAAGTTCTCACTTGATGTTCCTGCAGGAAAGAAACTTGTTGTGAGTTACATTGGTATGGTTACACAAACCTTGAGTCCGAAGGCTGGAATGGTGGTAACGCTTGCTAATGACAATCACACACTAAATGAAGTGGTCGTAACTGGTATGACCCAACAGGACAAGAGACTGTTCTCTGGTGCGGCAACAAAGATTGATGCATCGAAAGCAAAGATTGATGGTATGGCGGATGTGAGCCGTTCTTTGGAAGGACGAGCAGCCGGAGTGAGCGTTCAAAACGTGTCGGGAACCTTTGGTACAGCACCTAAGATTCGCGTGCGTGGTGCTACTTCTATCTTCGGATCATCAAAGCCTCTATGGGTGGTAGACGGTGTCATCATGGAAGATGTGGTCGATGTATCGGCTGATGAACTCTCTTCAGGTGATGCTAACACCCTTATCTCTTCAGCTATTGCGGGTTTGAACTCTGACGATATAGAGAGTTTTCAGATCCTGAAGGACGGTTCTGCAACCTCAATCTATGGTGCGCGCGCAATGGCGGGTGTGATTGTTGTAACGACAAAGAAAGGTCGTGCAGGTCAAGCACACATCAATTACACTGGAGAATACACCTTGCGACTGAAGCCAAGTTACCGCAATTTCAACATAATGAACTCTCAAGACCAGATGGCGATCTATCAGGAATTGCAGCAAAAGGGCTATCTTAACTATGCAGAGACGGCTAATGCAGCCAATAGCGGTATCTACGGAAAGATGTATCAACTGATAACTCAATACGACCCAGATAAGGGGCAGTTCGGACTTCCTAATACCCCAGAAGCTAAACTGGCGTATCTTCGTGATGCAGAGTACCGCAATACGAACTGGTTTGACGAACTCTTCTCTAATGCTATCATGCACAATCACTCTGTAAGTGTGTCCGGTGGTACGGATAAGAGCCAATACTATGGTTCTTTGTCAGCAATGTTCGACCCAGGATGGACGCTTGACAGTAGGGTTCAACGTTACACCGCAAACCTCAACTTTACACATAATATAAGTAAGAAGCTCTCTGTCAATCTCATTGGCAACGCCTCTTATCGTAAGCAGAAGGCTCCGGGAACGTTGAGTTCAGATACTGATCCAGTAACTGGAGCAGTAAAGCGTGACTTCGACATCAACCCTTATTCTTATGCGCTGAATACATCCCGTGCATTGGATCCACACACTTTCTACACACGTAGTTATGCACCGTTTAATATCTTCAGTGAGCTTGAGAATAACTATATGGACTTGGCTGTGAACGACTTCCGTATCTCAGGTAGCATTGATTATAAGCCTACGAGCAAGTTGAAGTTCACTTTCTTGGCTGCTGTGAAGTCGGCTGCTACATCGCAGGAGCATAATATTCTTGATAATTCAAATCAAGCGCTTGCTTATCGTGAGATGGGTACATCAACCATTCGCAAGACTAACCCATTCTTGTACAAAGACCCTGATCACATCTACGACTTGCCTATTACGGTTCTTCCTTATGGTGGTATCTATGAGAGAACAGACAATAGCTCGTTCGGTTGGGACACCCGTCTTTCTGTTTCTTATAATGATGTTTTTGCAGAGAAGCACATCGTTAACGTCTATGGTGGTATGGAAACAAACTATACCAACCGCCATTCTACATGGTTCCGTGGCTGGGGTCTGCAATACACGAAAGGTGAGATTCCACTCTACGCATACCAAGTCTTCAAGAAAGGACAGGAGGAGAAGTCGGATTACTTTTGGATGAATAACACTCATTATCGTAGTGCTGCTTTCTTCGGAACAGCCACTTACTCTTTTGCACATCGCTATCAGGTGACTGGTACGGTACGCTATGAAGGAACCAACTACTTAGGTAAGGCACGTTCTGCCCGTTGGCTTCCTACATGGAACATATCAACCGCTTGGAATGCACATGAGGAGAGTTGGTTTGCCAATACATTTAAGGATGCACTCACACATGCTACTTTGCGCTTGAGTTACTCACTAACGGGTGACCGTCCAAATGTAACCAATGCGCTCCCAATCTATCGTAGTTCAACGCCTTGGCGTCCGTTTGCAAGCTTGTCAGAAACGGGTATGAGCATGACAATGGGTAACCCTGATCTTACTTACGAGAAGAAGCATGAGTTCAACATCGGTGCTGACTTAGGTTTCTTGAGCAATCGCATTAACTTCAGTATAGATGCTTACTGGCGTAATAACTATGACCTCATTGGTTACTTCAATAGCCAGTTGTATGGTGAGTTCATGCGTGCCAACGTTGCTTCTATGCGCTCACATGGTTTGGAGTTCACGCTTTCTACACAGAATATCAAGCGTAAGAACTTCTCTTGGAACAGTGACCTTATCTTCTCACATGCCAAGAATAAGATTACTGACCTTTACTCTCCAGCACGTATCTTAGACCTTGTGAAGGGTACAGGTTTCCCACTCGTGGGTTATCCAGTACGCTCAATGTTCTCTATCCCGTTCCGTGGTTTGAATAAAGAAGGACTCCCAACGTTCCTCGATCAGAATGGTAATATTACCACAACGGGCATCTACTTCCAGGAACGCGACAAAGAGAAGACAAAGTTCCTCAAGTATGAAGGACCTATCGACCCTACTATTACGGGTTCTTTGGGTAACTCCTTCCGTTACAAGAACTTCTCGCTGAACATCTTCGTAACTTACTCTTTCGGCAATGTCATCCGTTTGGACGATATCTTCAGCCATGAGTATGACGACCTGACATCCATGACTAAGGAGTTCCGTAACCGATGGGTTGTACCCGGAAATGAGAAGACAACGAACGTTCCTGTTATAGCTTCTCGCCGTCAGAACTTCAATGATTCTAATCTAATGTATGCTTACAGCGCATATAACTATTCGGATGTTCGTGTGGCAAAGGGTGACTTCATTCGTATGAAAGAGATCTCTTTGGGTTACGACTTCCCTAAGTCTATCGTGAAGATATTGGGTGTTAACACTCTTGCAATGAAACTTCAGGCAACCAATCTCTTCTTGATTTATGCCGATAAGAAGCTCAACGGACAGGATCCGGAGTTCTTCAATACTGGTGGTGTGGCTGTTCCTACACCAAAGCAGTTTACTTTGACGCTGAGATTAGGACTTTAAGAGAGACAATAAGAAACTGTATTCTCATAATAGATAGATATTTATAATATGAAAAAGAAATATATTTTCCTATCGGTTCTGGCTACAGCAGTATCTGTAACTACGCTTACTTCTTGCGATGATTACCTTGATACAATGCCGGATAACCGTACTGTTCTTGACACAGAGGATAAGATGTCAGACCTTCTGACAAGTTCCTATCCTTCTAACGAATATGTTCTTGTAAACGAACTGATGTCGGATAATGCCGATTACTATGGTGCTGAGAATCCTAACGGAGCTCGTTTGGGTGACCAGATATACTTCTGGAAGGATGTTACTGAGTCTGCGAATGAGGCTCCGACACGCCTTTGGTCGTCATGTTACTTGTGTATTGCGAATGCTAATCAGGTGCTCGAATCACTCAAAGAGTATAAGTTTTCGGATGAAAAGGCACAACAGCTGAAGGCGGAGGCATTGCTATGTAGAGCTTATGCACACTTTATCTTGGTCAATGAGTTTGGTCTTGCTTACAACACAAAGACGAGCGCAAAAGATCCAGGAGTACCTTTGTCGACAAAGGTGGAGAAGATTGCTGCTAAGTACCAACGTGCTTCTGTGGCTGCTGTCTACGAACAGATTGATAAGGACTTACAGGAGGCTTTGCCATTAGTAGGCGATAACTATAAGGTGCCTAAGTATCACTTCAATGTGAAAGCAGCCTATGCTTTTGCCACTCGGTTCTATCTCTTCTATGAGAAATGGGATGAGGCTATCAAGTATGCCGACCTCTGTTTGGGTGGTCAGCGTGGTCCGCTGCGTGACTGGTCAGTACTCGGAAGTATGGCAGATGATAATTATGCATTGATCGATCATTATATCAGTGCGGACTTAGGATGTAACCTTATGTTCTCCGACTTCTACTCTTCTTCAGGTATCTATCTCGGTGTATACATTACTTACAAGCGCTATTCTCATGGTCGATTCCTCGGTGCCAACGAGGACATCTTGGCTAACAATGTATGGGGATCGGGCGGTTATTACAAGCGACCACTTAATATGGCGGGTGCGAACTTTGATATTTGTCTCTTTAACAAGATGGCTTACAAGTTCCAATATACCGACCCAGTGGCACAGACGGGATACCGTCGTCTGACCTTGCCATTGTTTACTACGGATGAAGTCTTGCTTAGTAGAGCAGAGGCACTCATAATGAAGAAGCAGTATGACAAGGCTTGCGAAGACCTCAACGCATGGATGCACAACATCGTAAATACTACTGTTCAGTTGACTCCAACACTGATTCAAAACTTCTATAACGGCGTCAATTACTGTTATGATGATGCTGATCACTTGCAGTCAACAGTAAAGAAACACCTCCACCCAGCCTTTGATATCGACGCAGAAGGCTCTGTACAGGAGACGATGTTACAATGTGTATTAGGCTTCCGACGCATTGAGACCGTACAAGAAGGTAAGCGTTGGTGGGACATCAAGCGCTATGGTATTGAGATTCCACGCCGTGAGATGGATGCCAGCGGTCAGCCAAGTAAGGTTTTGGATGTGCTGAAGAAAGACGATCCACGTCGTGCCGTTCAGATTCCTCTACCGCAGCGTAACGCTGGAGTTCAGCCTAACCCACGTAATGGGGAGAGCTCAACTGTGGTCGCACCAGCTGGTCCTTGGGATAAATTCTCTGGTAATGTAACAACGGATATAGACCTCTCAAAGCAGCTTATCAGGGCTCCGAAGAAGTGATAATGTTGGTTATTTAAATAAGATATAGTTATGAATAAATACTTTATATATAGCTTATTGCTGGCAATGGCAGGCATGACTTTCACTGCTTGTAGTGAGGATAAGCTGGACAGCACCAGTGTTATTCAGCCTGATGAAACTGGCAATAGCGAGTTTGATAAGTGGTTGGATGCCAATTTCGTAGCACCTTATAACATTGAGTTCCTCTATCGTTACAAGGATAACGAGACTGATATGAACTATTTCAACATACCTGCAAAGGTGGAAGATGCAGTCAAATTGGCACATATCGTGAAGTATTCTTGCTTGGAGGCTTACGATCAAGTGGCAGGCGTGAACTTCACTCGTGCTTACTTTCCAAAGATGTTCTATGCTGTCGGAGACTTCGAGTATAAGAGCAATGGAACGATGATCTTAGGTACTGCCGAGGGCGGTAAGAAAATCTTTCTGGCTGGTACTAACCATTTAGATGAGTTCTTGACGAGTCGAGAAGAGCTCAACACGTATTACTTGAAGACGATTCATCATGAGTTTACGCACATCATGAATCAGACAAAGGACTATCCTGCAAACTTCAAACTCATTACGGGTGATGGATACGTGTCCGATGCCTGGAGTCAAGCTCCGTATGGAGGAAAGCCTTATTACCTAAAGCATGGCTTCATCTCAGCCTATGCGCAGCATTCACATGTGGAGGACTTCGCAGAGATGTTATCTATCTATATCACTAATCCAAAGACCCAATGGGATGCGTGGATGACGGAGGCTGGAACCGACGGGGCTAAGCTCATCCAACAGAAACTGGACATTGTTCGGTCGTACATGAAGACCCAATGGAAGATAGACCTTGATAAGTTGCGTGATACAGTGCTCCAACGTGAGGATGATATAGTGGCTGGCAGAGTGAATCTGACCGACCTTACCGTTAATCATTAATAGTTTTGAAGATTATGAAGATCAATAAGTTATTAGCATATTTATTGCTCCTTCTTCCGGCACTGATGCTTCAGTCGTGCCTGAAAGACCAGGAGGATGTGTTCCCTGATTCGTCATCTGCGCGCATGCAGAAATATCTTGATAAAGCGAGAGAGGTGCTGGCAAGCTCCGAGAAAGGCTGGGTGATGGACGTATATCCCGATAAAACGCAGAAGTATGGAGGCTTTGCTTTCACGATGAAGTTCGATACTGAAAAGGTTACTGTAGGTAGTGAGTTGGCTAAAAATCCCTCTGATGTAATCACATCTTTATATAAGACCACATCAGATAACGGTCCTGTACTCACGTTCGACTCATATAATAAGTTAATGCACTTCCTTGCTACACCTTCTTCTGATCATACTACGGCTTTCGGTGGAGACTTTGAATTTGTCATTGATAGTATTGCCAGCGACTTAGTAGTGGTACACGGAAAGCGTAATCAGAATGTGATGTACTTCCGTAAGTTGACCGATAAGAGCATGACGGAGTATCTCACGGGCGTTAAAAAGATTAAATCTACCTTCAAGATGACCGAAGGAAAGGGCAAAGTCGGTGATAAAAAGGTCGTGATAAAGTTCTCTGGTCACAGATTAAACTTGTCCGTTGGTGGTGAAGTAGTAGCCAGTAAGGTGGCTTACACACTTACTGATAAGGGCATCCGGTTCTATAAGCCATTGGATATTAATGGTGTGAAAGTAACCGAAATGACCTTTGATGCAGAGGCAAACACGCTTACTGCAAAGGAAGATGCCAATATCGTGCTACACGGATTCATCTCTAAACTGATCAAGAACGACGATGCCTTCGAGAAAGAACTCTATGTTGGCGATGACATCCAGTCGGTTTCTACCTCTGAAGGTTCCGAATGGCTGACGGTTACGCAGACCTCTACTGGTATCAAGGTAACGGCTCCTGCCAATACTTCTGGGCACATCCAAAAGGCTGTCATCAAGGTGAAAACCGCTGATGGAGTGTCTACTATCACTGTTACACAGGCTGACTTTGATAAAGACGTAGCGGGTAATTACACCCTATACTTCAATGACTTCTATGATGCCGCACAAACTACTCCAGCGACAATAAGCCGTGAGACAGATGGAAAGATACTCATGAAGTGGACGACCAATGGTGTACCTGTTACCATAGAGTTGACTTGGGATGCTGAGAAACTTGCCCTAAACATGGAAAGCGGACAGCTTATAGGAAAGGCTTTGATGTCTAGTGGCGATACATGGTACTTCTACAACATCTTCTTCTATGCAGGTAATGAATGGTCAGGTTACAATGGTAAGTTCACTTGTAGCTTCCCATTGAGTTATGCCAAGAATGCTTCTAACACTTACGAAACCTCCAGTTCTCTCACAGGAACATCTTCATCAGGTGGTTCAGTAGAAGCTATTTGGATGGCAGCATTCAAAGGTGAGGGTAGGAGTAAGGCTAATTACCTTGGCAACTATGAAGAGTTTAAGAAGTTGAAGATAGTTAAGAACTAAGTAATAGTACACATTTAATATTCTCGGAGTAGCCTTGCTGTGGGTGTAAAATATTACACTTCGCAGTGAGGTTACCCCGACTTTATAATAACAAACAGACGATGAAGAATCTATATTCTATGCTTATGCTGCTTATCACCACGTTTGTTATGGTTGGTTGCAGCGATGATACAGAGAATCCCTATGTAATGGAATCTCAAGTGCAGGTGCTGAAAGCAAATGTTCTCTTCGGTGCTAAAGGTGGTGAGGGGAGCGTAGAAGTATCAGCTCCAGGGGCTATTACAGCTACACTGAATAGTTCATGGGCGGTTGCAACGGTTGAAGGAAAGACCGTGAAAGTGGTTGCACAGCCTAATGAAAATGCCAATGGGCGTTCTACCAGACTTACTATTAAGAGTGGTAAGGATTCTACGCAGCTCACAGTTCAGCAGACTGGGTTAGTCTTCTCATTGCAGGCTGATCCTTCCATTGTGGTTGGTGACCAAGCAGGAGAGAAGCAATACAGTCTCGAACATTCAAATACTCTCGATATATCTACGACTGCTGATTGGCTTACTGCAAGTTATGATGATGACAAATTCACGGTGAAATATACGCAAAACACCACTGGGCGTGTTCGTACTGCTAAAGTTAATTACAGTAGTGGCAATGTTAGTAATTCCATCGTAGTGACCCAAGGCACGTTAGCAGACATCATTGACAAGTCATATCTATTGGTAGGTACTTTCGAAGCTAATGGTCAGCAACGTGGTATAGAGTTCCCTGCAAACTTTGTGCAAGAGTCTGGTAAGCTATTCCTGCATGTTAGTAGTACTAGTGCAGGCTTTGATTGGAAGATTCCTGTGACCTTTGATGAGGCAAACCTAAAGCTCTCTTTAAAGTCTGCGAACAATGTTGGTACCTTTACAGGAGATATTAAAGGCGATGGTACAAGTATGACTGCGAATGTGTTCCTATTGATGTATAGCACAAAGGGAGGTGGAAAGTCAATCGTAAGTGATGATAGCGGAATCTTCTCTGGTAGCTTCTTTGCTGCAAAAACAGGTGAGATGAATTGTAATCTTGATGGTAATGAAGCAAATGGCTACCGCCTTGATTCGTTCCTCTTTGCCGCTGCTACGGGTGCAACTTTCAGTGCCGATACATTTGTCGGAAGCCTTTTGTCGATGAAAGATCCATTCTTACGTGAGGTCATGCCAGCATCTACAAGCGCAAAAGCTAAATAGGATTAGCCTATTAAGGAGTTAAGAACTATATCTGAATACAAGTTTTTGAGAAGTGTGGTTAGCACTAACTTCTCTTCGTAAAAAATCCTTTCTTGTTATGAGGTATAGGTCTTAACCCCTTGTATCTCATCCTACATTATTAATACTAATACGTCAACTTATTATGAAAAAGAGTCTAACATGTGTAGTTTTTGCTACATTGCTTACCTTCTTACTCGCTGCATGTAGTGATAAGGAAGATACTGTTCAGCCGTTAAAATTACAACTGAATCCAAGTGAACTCACACTTACAGTTGGTGAAAAAGCAACGGTTACAATTACAGGTGTCCCTCAAGATGCGGATGTCTTGTGGATGACTGATGCTGAAAATATTGCTTCCCCTGTCAATCGAATGCATGATAAGACAGATGTCCAAGCTGTTGGTGTAGGTAAGGCAAATGTTATAGCTGTCGTAAAAACTAATGGTCAGAGTCTCGAACTGAAGTGCCCTGTTACTGTTAAGCAGAATCCTAATAAGCAACCCATTACTTTTGAGGATTCTAACTTAAAACGTCAACTCCTTGCCTTACAGCCTTCTATTGATAAAGATGGTGATGGAGAAATAACGCCGGAAGAGGCAAAGGCAGTGACAGATATTGATTTCCACTTTGATAATAAGAGCGATGCTACACCAGAGAAACTCATCAAGAGTCTTGTAGGATTGGAACAGTTCTCTAATTTAAAAACACTGAATCTGAAGAATCAAGGCATTACCAGCACTACTGCCATTGAGAAGTTAGCTAACTTAGAAGTACTGAATTTATGTGGAGATAATATCACAAAGCTGGATGTCTCATTGATGAATAATCTTAAAGACCTGCGTCTTTATGATACACAATTAACGGCTCTTGATCTTTCCAAGAATGTAAATTTGGAGCAACTCTACATTCAGCGAACAGGCATAAGCAGCCTTGATATTAGTCAACTAAAGAAGTTGAAGCTTCTTTTGGCTAATGGGGCAGCCCTTACGGAACTCACGGCAATAGACTTGCCAGCCCTTGAGCAGATTCAAGTCACTAAGAATAACATTAGGAAGATGACCATCCGTAACCTTCCAGCACTACAACAGTTGCATGCAAATAGCAATGTCTTGAAAGAGATTACACTTGAGAATCTACCATTGTTGCAGCGTCTTAACCTCTATGATAATGCTCTTGAGTCTCTCTCTTTGAACCTTCCTAAGCTGATGTTCCTCTTTGTTTATGACAATCAACTTAAAGAGTTTGATACGTCACATTTACCTATGCTCTTCCAGATAAGCGTGTCTAACAATCCAATTAAGAAACTCGACTTCTCTTCTAATCCTATGATTCGTAACATAGAAGCCGAGAATATGCCTGCAATGACAGAGCTAAATCTAAAGAACAATGGCGACTTTGACGAGGATTATGAGTATCTCATTATAGATGGGAACACCTCTTTAAAGACGATATATGTGGATGCGGGTAGTGAAGCAGCAGCCGTGAAACGACTTGTCGGGGCAAAGGCTATCAATGTTGTTGAGTAATAGTTAGATACAAAAAGGTGGTTGATAAGAGAGGAATAGAGATGTATCTCGACTCTTATCAATGCTGAAATAGTATCTTCATATTGAATTCTCATAGTTAAAAGAAAGTCTTTTAAATGGTTTTAGTGAGCCTTGCGGACAGTGATGTTAGCAAGGCTTTTTATTTGAATAGGTAATATGAAGCGGAACTATTTACCTATGTTTGTATAACCAAAAGGGGTGTGGAATAGGGGATAATACGATCGTTTAAATCGAACCAAACCATTGGCAAAGGTGGTCTGTGCATTCTCTTGTTCCTAAAGGGATATGGGAATGGAGCCCCACCCAGCCTCCCCCGTAACCCCACCCAGCCTCCCCCAAGGGGAGGAGTGCCTAACGGGAGCCGGTTAAGAGAGGCTTTGCTTTAATTCAAAATTCAAAGTTCATAATTCAAAATTGTGATTAGTTCGAGTTGACGAGTGGACAGGTTGACAAGTAAACGAGTTATTTGTTCTGTGGAAAACAATACTATCTCCAAACCATTCTCCGAATGGAGAGAGGAGTGGATAGCATCATTTGAAAACAAAGAGGGCGTTTCCTTGATGTGAAGAAAGCCTCTCTTCGCTATGAAGAAACGCCCTCTTCAAATGAAGAAGAGGCTTTCTTGAATTACGCGATGGCATCAGCTCCAGTACACGCCCATGATCCTTTAGGAACTCTGTATTCCCATTAAGTTCTGTTCATTATATTCCTTCCGTGATAAAAATGCGTTCCACCAAGTTCTATTCATGATACACTTCCTATCTAATACTCTGTTACTAATCCCCCTGTTAATATGTTACTCTGTCGTTAAAACACATTTCTTCTGTCGAAAGAATCCGTTACCAGCACCTCTGTTAATATGTTACTCTGTCTTAACTATCCCCTACTATGTACTCTGTTCTAATGTCCCTCTATTTCAAATGTGCTGCACGGTAACCCCTTATCATTAACTAAGTTGGCACGAGTAAAGGGCTGCCAACCGTAACGAACACTAACAGGATGCGGCACTGAAGGCGCACTGGTCACACGCACCTGATTAGTACCTACTATCATTGCTTGCGCTTCATAATAGATGCCATCAGCACCTGCAAGTTCAAAACCAATCAATCGGTTACCCGTGGCGTGGAGCCCTTTTGCATTCGAGAAGGTCAACAACAACCCTCCATCAACAGGCTCCACTCGCTCTATGACAGGACCCTCGGACGTGATATTCCGCCCATAACTATGGTGCAAAGCCTGCATTGCCAATCGCTCACCAACGGGTTTCTTATTCGTGTAATGCACATCGAGTGAATCGCCCAAGTCGCTCGTTACCACCATCCAAGTGTGCTCCAATTGTGATGCCATACGCCTTTGTGAATCGCGAAAACGCGGCCAGGAACGACGGTTCAGACTAGATAATTGTACGAAATAAAAGGGTAGATTCGATTGGTGGAAGAAGTTACGCCAACTCTTCTCAAGCAATGGGAAGAGACGTTCATGCAGTTCGATATTATGCGCATTCGACTCTCCTTGATACCACACAACGCCTTTCACCGCATAACCCGACAATGGTGTCAAGCCCATTTCGTACATATATGCAGGCGAATAAGGGTGCTGTTGCAAAGGATTCGTGCTGTTGGCGACATTCAGTAAGGCACGTTCTCGCGCCCACTTCATGCCGAAGTCGCCATGAAACCAGTTGCGCAAGATGGCTGGGAAAGCCTTTTCAAGAGTTGAACGATCGATCCATGACTCGGTGGTAGTGCCTCCCACGGCATTACAAATCAGTCCGATGGGCACTTGCAGACTATCGGCTAAGGTCTTACCGAAGTGATATGCCACTGCAGAGAAGCCCGACAACGACTCATGCGAGCAGTTTTTCCAGGGTCCAACACGCAGAAGTTGATGCCTATTCACCGAATCGCACACCGCTAAAGACCAACTCTTTGCATCCGTCGGATAGCGTGTTGGCATATTAAAAAGGTGGATCAACAATTGTTGATCAGCCTCCGAGAGGTCTTGCTCACGACTTTGTACGGCAGAGACAGGCAATTCCATGTTCGATTGACCCGAACACAACCACACCTCACCAACGTATATATCCCTCAACATCAGCTTCTCTTTCCCTGCAATTATCACCGCTTTATAAGGTCCGCCAGCCTCATGAGCAGGGAAGCGAATACTCCATGTGCCGTCTGTAGCCGCTGTCGTTGACTGGTTCTGACCCTCGAAGGTGACCTTGACAACGCTCCCCACATTGGCAAGACCACGGAAGCTGATCGGCGTGTTACGCTGCATTACCATCCCATCAGTATAGAGTGGCGCAAGAGAAAGACCTCCATAATTACCCGTCAGAGCCTTATAAACGGTTTCGGCAATGATCTTTGTGCCTTCAGCATTGGGGTGGAGCGCATCGGAAAAGAGGTCGGGACGACTGTGAAGAGGCGTATAGAGGTCGATTAACGGGAGGTTCTCTGCCACTGCCACTTGCTTGATATGCTGCTGAATAAGCGTGTGCCAGTCCCTTGTTCCACTCTCGAAGCGAGGGTGACGTTCGAAGATTGGCGACATCAAGCATATCCATATCTGTGCTTTCGGGTTCACTCTGCGGAACGAGTTGACGAGTTTTATATAGTCAGCATTGAACTCTTCGGCGTATTCCGGCCAATTTCTCGGGTCCGTGTCATTGAGTCCTAAGTGGATAATAACCTTATCTGCCTTGAAAGCCAACGCCTCCTTATACTCCTGTTGGTCGATATATGGACGGTGACCGTGGCTCAAAAGCGTACTACCAGAGTATCCGAAATTACGCACATCATACTTATTTCCTAACATCCTCTGCAACTGCACAGGGTAACAATCAGCCTCCCTGTTGGTCAAACCATAGCCCCATGTAACGCTGTTACCCACACATGCCACCTTAATACGACCGTCAGCAAAAGCCAAGACAGCCGTCAAGAGCACAATTAATGATATAGCAAGTCTTCGCATAATAGATTTTTCTAAGTGAGTAGATCGGCGTCTCCTCACCTTGTTTTAATTATATCAGAACATCTGCGAAGTTAATTATTTTCTTATTAAACAGCAAGAGAAAGTGTCATTAAATAGCATTATTAGCGTTGTAACTTACCTAAAATTATGTACCTTTATGGTAGCAACAATAACTATTTCATCGTCAGTATATAAGTCGGAGAAGTTGTGTTTTGCCTGAAAATATGTACCTTTGTGATAGCAACAACAACCTGTTCTATTAGAGGATTAATTATCCTCTGGTTGTGATTTGCTTGAAAATATGTACCTTTGTGGTAGCAACAACAACCTGATAAGGCTAATGAAGAGGCAAAGGCGCGTTGTGATTTGCTTGAAAATATGTACCTTTGTGGTAGCAACAACAACATCTGATGACTAATAAGAGCCTCAAAGGCTGTTGTGATTTGCTTGAAAATATGTACCTTTGTGGTAGCAACAACAACTATCTTTTACGTGCGGGTAAAGCGAAGGTGGTTGTGATTTGCTTGAAAATATGTACCTTTGTGGTAGCAACAACAACTTACACCAGCATTGAGAAGAGAGTCAAGAGTTGTGATTTGCTTGAAAATATGTACCTTTGTGGTAGCAACAACAACTAATTCTCAAGTAAAGGGTTAATGATATTTGTTGTGATTTGCTTGAAAATATGTACCTTTGTGGTAGCAACAACAACGTATAAATACTACTACATACTCACATCGCAGTTGTGATTTGCTTGAAAATATGTACCTTTGTGGTAGCAACAACAACATCGTCAACCACATCATCCGGCTGGCTCAGGTTGTGATTTGCTTGAAAATATGTACCTTTGTGGTAGCAACAACAACTCTTCCACCCAAAGCCATGCTACTGTCTCTGTTGTGATTTGCTTGAAAATATGTACCTTTGTGGTAGCAACAACAACCGGATATCAAGGTTATACGGGTAGGCAGCAGTTGTGATTTGCTTGAAAATATGTACCTTTGTGGTAGCAACAACAACTTATCCGCCATCCACTCTCTGATGATACTCTGTTGTGATTTGCTTGAAAATATGTACCTTTGTGGTAGCAACAACAACGGCGAAGAAAGCTGTTAGCGATAAAGAGGTGTTGTGATTTGCTTGAAAATATGTACCTTTGTGGTAGCAACAACAACATACCTGATGCACTGGCGGACTACAATGAAGTTGTGATTTGCTTGAAAATATGTACCTTTGTGGTAGCAACAACAACCTGTTATAATAGATATTACCGACATGGGTGTTGTGATTTGCTTGAAAATATGTACCTTTGTGGTAGCAACAACAACTCCAGCGTCCTGCATAGCTGACTTATTTATGTTGTGATTTGCTTGAAAATATGTACCTTTGTGGTAGCAACAACAACGATATGTTCCAATTAAACACTGTAAAGGTAGTTGTGATTTGCTTGAAAATATGTACCTTTGTGGTAGCAACAACAACGTTAATATACACACCCTCCATCGTACCGTGTTGTGATTTGCTTGAAAATATGTACCTTTGTGGTAGCAACAACAACAAATTTCGCTTACTATCACTACCCGACACAGTTGTGATTTGCTTGAAAATATGTACCTTTGTGGTAGCAACAACAACAGGGCATGACAGCATTACGCACGAGTTGACGTTGTGATTTGCTTGAAAATATGTACCTTTGTGGTAGCAACAACAACCATTGTAATAATATCAAGACCTTTGTCGCTGTTGTGATTTGCTTGAAAATATGTACCTTTGTGGTAGCAACAACAACGTCTAAGTAAATGAGTATTAACGAGCAATAGTTGTGATTTGCTTGAAAATATGTACCTTTGTGGTAGCAACAACAACGGCTAACGAGGCGGCTTGTCTTAAGGCTGGTTGTGATTTGCTTGAAAATATGTACCTTTGTGGTAGCAACAACAACATAGGAATAAATGGGTGGTAATGCGAATGCGTTGTGATTTGCTTGAAAATATGTACCTTTGTGGTAGCAACAACAACGATAACACCGAAAATGGTAAGGTTTTCGTAGTTGTGATTTGCTTGAAAATATGTACCTTTGTGGTAGCAACAACAACACAGCAAGGCAGACCAAGCACTATTCAAGGGTTGTGATTTGCTTGAAAATATGTACCTTTGTGGTAGCAACAACAACAGCGTTGTTACCCAATCGCCGTCAACCTCTGTTGTGATTTGCTTGAAAATATGTACCTTTGTGGTAGCAACAACAACCAATGATTCATAAGTTTCTGAATATCAATAAGATCGTTAGTTGTTAGAAGAAAATAAAAGTAATACCACAAAACAAAATCCCACTCGTGTAGAGTGGGATTTTCGTTTTCTATAAATTCTGTATTAGAATAGTTCTAGCTGTTGTCCTGGAGCATTGGGCGGTTTAGGCTTCTCACCATAGAAAAGTTGGATATTAGCAAATTGCTTATCAGTAATACACAATATTCCGACTTTTCCGTGTTTAGGGAGGCAAGTTTTCACACGCTTTATATGCACCTCTGCATTCTCCACACTTGCACAATGACGGACATAAATGGAGAATTGAAACATTGTAAAACCATCTTTCATCAATGATTTACGGAAGTCAATATATGCTTTCTTTTCTTTCTTTGTTTTTGTTGGTAAATCGAAGAATACGAGAATCCACATAATTCGATATTCACTAAAGCGGTAAAAGCTGACCATAATAAATAAATGTTACATCTCTGGATAACTAATACGACGAGTCTCCCCAGAAAAGCATTTAGCAAGCGAAGCTGTAGTTTGCTGAGCTGCTATCATCAATGGGCTACGTTTACCATTCACGACAACATCTATCATTGGGATACTCAATAACTCCATCTTTAACTCTTTTGAAAGAGAAGAGACATTGTCAAATCGATGAAGAATATCAATAACCAGTTGATCAACATAAGGACGGTAGGGCTCCATAATATCATCAGCAAGACAATAGGCATTGTAACGATTATGATGGTGTATACCCAGAGTCGGTAATAATCCACTCCCAACTAAAGACCTTGCAATAACAGCCCGTAGAATGGCATACCCGTAATTCAAGAGGTTATTGGGTGGAGTCCCCTCTCTATCACGTACAAAATTAGGAAAGTCAAGGAAAAGATTACGCCAGTAATAAGCGGCAGCTCTTGCTTCAAGATTGTCAGGATCACCACTACGCACATCATTTGCCCATACACACATACAATTCGTTTCCTTGTTAGTATTAGTTCGTAAGACACATTCTTGATTAAGGATCTTCTGCTTCACAGTCTGTTGCCATAACTGTTTACGCAATGGAAGTGAAGAGTCAAGTTGGGAACGGAATCGTTCATTTTGAGTTTTATGACCACATAAAGGAAGTAGTAATCCAACAGGCATACTTTTTGAATCACATGTTATTACAGCACAATTATTCTCCAAGAGAGCATCAAGTACACCAGAGGTAACTGTTATACGCCGATTATCAAGTATCACCACCCCAATATCTTCTATCGGGATGGTGCGCTCAGCTTCCTTCTTCATAACTTCGGGCAAATTTCCGTTAACTTCTACTTCTGGTAGATGCAATACTAACTGCTCATTACGGAGACTCAGATAGATAGGGTTACTGAAACAAAGCGTTTTCTTTATCATAAGCAAATAAGATTGTTACTTAATAACTTTGATGACGTTCCCTAAGCGATCTACCTCAAGTTTCCAGCAGATAGCCTTTATACTCTCACCTGTTAGAGCACAACTCATTTTATTCATTGCTTCAAATTCCACCTTATCATAGATGGGTTTTGCTATTGAATATGGCAAGAAAAGACACTTATTTCCCGTAGAACTAACCATCTTATATATCCTCTCCTTATTCACGTAACACGTATTAGAATGTATTTCTTCTTCCATCGGTACATACACCAAATCATTTGGTGACAGGTAGAACTTCAAAAGTATTCCTTTGTCATTCTTCTCTGGAACAGGACTAAGTCCTTGCTTCAAGCGTTCAACAACTTCATTTAGAGGGATCGTTTTATAACTACGTTTCCCTTCTTCATCTTCATAGATTGCAAAATAAAGATTTGTTCCCTTTTGAGCCTCAACATATTTAGCAGACTTATTACCACTTTGTCCGACAGGATACTTCGCACCCATCGGCTCAAACAATCGTACTTTCAGAATTGGCTGATGCTGCTTCCCATCATTATAAAGAGAAATGTTCTGATTCATCTCCATTATACCTTCTAGTGTAAAAGCAACGTTAGGATCTCCACCTTTTGCCTGAAGATAGTTTTTCAATATCTTTTGAATGCCTGTATCGGTAATGCTATCAATATGTTTGCTATCAAATGACGTATCTAAAGATTTCCTTGTCGCAACTAATTGTTCTTTTTCATCACTAAACTGCCATACTTCAACTTTTTCTATCTTCTGCCTATTCAATCGGTAATTGATACTCTTAAAGTGAGCAAGCAATTGCCGAGTATTAAAATTCTTCTTTACCAATTCATTAATATAGTCACGCAGATCCTTATCACAAATAGCAGGAATATTCTCTAAAGCATCTTTCAACTTCACAGTAACTTTACGACGAAGATTGACATGTCCAAAGACTGTCTCTTTATGCATAGGCTTCCTTATTGCCCACATATCATCGCCTCTCTGCTCTGCTATAACCTTCTTTCCTTCTACACCATATCGCTCATAATAATTCGTTGCTTTATTAATAATACGAACATAATTCTTGAAACTAACTATCACATCTTCTAATGCTGCAGTAGCATCTTGTGTGAATGTTTCCCAAGGTTTACGAATAGTTCTGTTCTTATCACAAAGTTTTTGCCGCAAGTCCTCACGCTTCTTAGGATTGTTTGCAGACTCATTATTTAGATAGTTTATTATGTTGCGAGAGGTACACGCAATTACAAGCGCATCCATTGCATGATGACGATGATCGATACGTTTCTTATTAAACCCACGTTGTAGCTCTAATGGAACAGCTGTTTGGAAGACTCTTTTACCATCCTTATTCTCCCATTGTCCAAAAGCCTCCGTCCCCGTAAGTCTATTTAAACGCTCAAAACGAGGATATACTATTTTGTTCCAAACATCATTTAATCCCCAGTCTTTCTTCAATCTATCTGTAATACCTCCCGAACAAGACATGACAAACTTTGATGTAGCTTCTTCTTCGCCTTCTGCACGAACAATATTAGAGAGCAAAGCCTTTACCACCTTACTTATATATCTACTGTCATTCATCTGGCGATTAAGGAATTCCTGTGGTATATCCTCCAGTAGAAGATTCTCTCTTTTACGTTTATTGTGCGCATAATGGTCATTTACAAAAGCCTTATATTCACTTTCACTGAGAACCTTTACATCACCCAACATTGTACAATGAATGATCTCTCCACCATGATTCTTTATGAATTCATATCCTAACATGTTATCTTTCAGACTATTTACCTCTGATTCACAAATAACTTTATTGCTAAAGGAGTCATCAAAATAACGACTTTGTGGAATAACATGTTCTATTTGATATGCTGAAGTAAAAAGCTTTGTAAGAGAAATCGACTTACCTGTATAAGGCGAACGATACTTCTGTTCAAGCCATAACTTATATCGTTGGAGTTCCTTCGCAGAAGGTTGAGCCATGGTTGATATCTTTGTTATCTCTGTAAAGTCCTTATCATCCTTGGTCAATTCCTGTAAAACTCCCTCTTCATAGATACGCAACTTCTCCTGTTGCATTGGGGAATAAGGGCGCACATCTTTAATATTAGGATCATTTTTCAACTCCAATAGTAGACTTTTAATTCGGAGATTCGTATTCTCATTACGCAGAACATTCTCAGAGATACGGGCACGTTGGTCGGCAGTGCTCTTCATATTTCGACCTAATTCCACATGAATCTCATCTATATGTCCTGCTTCTTTCCAAATATCATGTACTGTTCGAAGCGTCTCTAAAATACACTGTTCAACTATCGGATTACGAAGAGAATGCTGTTTAAAGCCATTGATATATGCCAAAAGACTTTCAGGAGTTTCCCAATGTTGTATTTCTGCAGCCTCTGAATGACGTCCATATACAACATAACAAGCCAACCATACTGGTAACCCTTGGAAATCTGACAATTGATTATATGAAGAAACAGAAGCACTTATCTTCTCTTTAAGTTTCTCATCTATATCTCCTTGCAGTATCTTAGTGATATTCCCCTTTGTTGTATCACAAATATCTGTTTCTCGCCAAAGGCTTCCCATTCGCATAACAGCTAAGAGTTTCTTTATTGCCTTTTCTGAGTAAGCACCATACTCTCTCTTGAAAGGCTTAACTTTCAAGAAGGATTCAACAAACGCATCATCATCTTTTAGCTTGCGCAATGCCTCCTTTGTCTCCTCTTTCGACTCAACTGAATAAAGTAAATGCCATAACCGATATTCTTGTCCAGGCTTCTCTAACCAAGAATGATCGATTCCTACTCTATCAAGAGCAAGCAGTAATTCATGCCGTGTTTCATTACAAGGATATTTCTTCTCTTTGTCTTCTATATAGTTCCAGCGAATAGGGAAAACTTTCTCCGAATTAACTGTTATCTTCTTCAACTTGAAGAACTCTTTCAGTAATGTTTCTTGATTTATTTCCTTTCGGTCATTAAGGTAGGCAAACAAACTCACATAATGATCCTGAGTAGGAAGATAATCAGCTGTGACTTCCTTGTCATCAGCTTTGTTAAAGAGACGGAGATTGGATATAAACTGCCACAAACGGAATTCTTGATAATAAGGATTTGACTTCGCAATACACTTAATTCCCTGTCGTTTTATCTCCCCTGTCTCTTTATCTACATATTTATAGGCTTCGTATGGACATTCTGCTATCAATGATTTCTTTGTCTTTAATGGTCTCTGATAGAAGATGAGATCTTCCAGAAGTAGATAGGAAAGATCCTTTGTCAACAGACTATTGCGATGAGGTTGATTATTCTTATATAATTCTTGAGCACATTTATTCAAATAATCTCCGCTACGTAATTCTTCATGATATTTACTTTGCTCACAAAGAATCGCATATAGTTCTTTCTTATAATATTTACGCTCTATCGTACGAATAAACTTTCCACGAATCTTATCAGATGGTTCTGCCAAGAGATGATCATATACAAAAGCCCCCACTGTCATTTTAGAAGAATCCAACAGCTTTTCCGTTCGTTTTTTTCGAAGTCCCCAATCGTCCTCACTTGGAGAGCGGAAAGATCGTTTGACATCTCCATTCTTATCCTTTTTGAGAGTTATTCCATCTTTTTCATATTCGGTTGTAACAATAAACTCTCTATTCTTACCTATCCAATCATCCAACGGGATCTTACTCCGACAAGGATAGATCCAGCCATTCTCTAACTTAACATTGTACCAAGTATTCCCATTCTTACCCTCTTCATCAGCTTCGATACCTACGACTTTTAACTCATAATACTCCTTACACTTCGTAGGATTATCGTCATCTTCCTCTCCACGCAATTGATAATAACCACGTTTCTGATTGAAATTTAGTAGTATCCATGCAAGTTCTTCTTTCCGAATAGGCTGGCTAAGGGCTTTCTTACGAAGATAATAAATAGTCCAGTCGAGTGGAATCTTCTTCCCATCAGAAACCAATGAAGGTTGACTTTTAGCAAAGTCTGCCATCATCTCATGGAAAGATTCCATAAAAAGGAAACGCATAGACCCATCCTCTTTGCGCTCCCAAGCCAACTTTGGTTCACCATGATTCAAAAACTTACCATAAGTCGAAGGCTCATTCTTATTCCAACCTATGGCACTATCATAGTGAGGAGGTAGATATCCAAGGACATGCAAGACCCTATGTAAACGCTCACGGCGTAGCAAAGAGCGCTCTCTTATCCTTCGTACTCCACGAAACCCAGTACGCACCGAGGTCTGAGACTCCGTCACACCCTTATCAAAATTACCAAGAACATCTTGGCTCATAGGGATAATACGACTACCAAGTTTAATGTCTCTCAAGTAATTACCGTTGTCATCAACGCAGACTTTAGCCCAACCAATACTATTGGTTCCCAAGTCTAAACCAAGAATTGTTTTCATTTTCTTCTCGTTTTGTTTGGTTTTTAGTTATTTAATTCCTATATTTGCACTCAGATATTTTCAAGCAAGTCACAATAAGGATTATTCCGTTGTGAAAACAAACAAGGTGGGGCAACTCACCTTCTTTCGTTTTATAGAGACAAAGGTAATATTTGTTTCATAAACCTACAACTATTTCCCCGCTCTTTTTTAAGAATTATTACGTCCAGTATTTATATGTAATTTACCTTTAACTATTCATATTATCACAGAGTTGTAGGATATTTTATTTCCTATATCCATACACTCTTTTGATATACATCCACTTTGATTCCATCTGTTTTGTCGTATGATTTTACAACATAATCATCTCCGTTTATCCCCTTAAAAACCTAATTTATTTTTAATTCAACTTGCTGTCACTTTTAACAATTACCATAACTCGTTTATTATCAGAAGTTTATTCTCCGTTAATTTGTGACAGTAATGACAGCAAAAATAATTTGAATGCTTCCTCAAACATAGTCTGACAGACTATGGGAAAGCCTAACGGAAGATCGTTAGGGAAAACCTTTTAAATTTGAGAGGGCGTTTCCTTGATAGAAAGAAGGCGTTTCTTGGTGTCAAAGAAGGCGTTTCCTTGATAGAAAGAGGGCATCTCTTGGTATCAAAGAGGGCGTTCCTTGGTATCAAAGGGAATACCATCCTACAATGTAGAAAGAGATTAATTTATAGAAAAAGGGCATCATGCAATCTATAATTCAATTATTTTGTGTAAGTTTGCATGTTATGAAACAGAACCTCAGAAAGATATATCTTATATGCCTATTTACTCTCATTACGGCAGTAGTAGGAGCCAGTAATGATGGGAAAAGCTTCATTAGTTATCCTGGCGGGAAGTGTTATATGTTTCGAGTAACGCTTCGCGACAAGGCTGAATCGCCTTATTCTTTGGATAAACCGAGGCTTTTCTTATCCGAAGCTGCACTGAAACGGCGTGAGAGGCAGCACCTTCAACTTGACTCAACTGACCTCCCCGTGTCGCCAACATACATTCAGAAGATACGCAAAGAAGGTGGGAATGTGGTCGCAATAAGCAAGTGGAACAACTCTGTCTTAGTGCGTGGCAATAACAGACAGACGTTAGAAGATCTCAAGGTGTTGCCTTTTGTGAGAGATAGCAAGCTCGTTTTCACCTCTCCCGACTCCATTCGTCCGTTGTCACAGCGCGTTCGCTATCGTCCAGACTTACAGGTTCTCGATTCCACCATACATGATTATTATGGTATGGGAAAGGCACAGTTGGAGAATCTCAATGGTCGGAAGTTGCACAACATGGGCTTTCAAGGACAGGGAATGACCATCGCTGTGCTTGATGCAGGCTTTATGAACGTGGATAAAATGCCTGCTTTTAAGAATGTCAACATCGTTGGAACGCATAATTTCGTTGCTGGTTATGATGCCGATGTGTACAAGGAAATGGAGCACGGAACGAAGACTTTATCCGTTATAGCAGTCAATCAGCCCTCTACCTTCGTAGGTTCTGCACCGAAAGCGAGCTTTTGGTTGTTGCGTTCGGAGGATTATCTTACAGAGAGTTCGGCGGAGGAAGACTACTGGATAGCCGCTGCTGAGTTTGCTGACTCCGTCGGTGTCGATGTCATTAGTTCGTCTTTAGGCTATCACGGCTTCGATGATAAGAGTCTAAACTATCATTATTCCGACCTCAATGGACTGACAGCTCCCATCTCAAGGGCGGCTTCCTTGCTTGCTTCCAAAGGCATTATCCTTGTCAACAGTGCGGGGAATGATGGCATGGGACCGTGGAAGAAGATCAATGTACCAGCCGATGCGCATGACATACTCACGGTAGGTGCGATTGCACCAGACGGCATTAATGCTGCTTTCTCATCGATTGGTCCAACCGCAGATAATCGAGTGAAACCAGACGTTATGGCGTATGGTTGTCCAACAAATGTGGTATCGGGTAGAGGTTATATAACGCCCGATACGGGTACATCCTTTGCTTGTCCGTTGGTGGCAGGGATGGTTGCTTGCTTGTGGCAAGCCGCTCCTAACACGTGTGCAAAGGACTTGATAAAGGTGATTCGGCAGACATCTGATAATCATCTGAAACCCAATAACATCATGGGTTATGGTGTTCCCGATTTCATGGAGGCGTATCGCCAAGTGGTATTGCCTAAGGATAAGTAATGTAATTCACACCTCATTATATATATAGAAGCACACATGACGACAAAAGCACTCACCCTCTATGAACTGAACGCATTGGTATCGGATGTTATCAGTAGCACCTTGTCGCGTTCTTACTGGGTTGAGGCTGAATTGTCCGAAGCACGTGAGAGCCGTGGACACTGTTATATGGAACTGATCGAGAAGGACGCTCGTGGCAATGTTCCCATTGCACGTGCTCAAGCCAAGTGTTGGCATAACGTGTGGGCGGAGATACAGCCTTCTTTCATCAAGATAACGGGTCAGACGATCCATGCAGGTATGAAAGTTATGTTGCTTGTGCACGCTCAGTTCCATCCTCAATATGGGTTTTCTTGGATTGTAGATGACATCAATCCCGAGTTTACCATGGGCGACATGATGCGCAAACGACAGGAGATTATCCGACAGCTAAAGGCAGAAGGCGTCTATGACTTGCAACGCGAATTGTGCTTGTCGATGTTTGCTCAACGCATAGCCGTCATCTCCTCCGAGACAGCAGCAGGTTATGGAGACTTTTGCAATCAGTTACTTCATAACGAGTTTGGGCTTGCCTTTCATGTAGAACTGTTCCCCGCAGTGATGCAAGGAGACCAGGTTGAACAGAGCATTATCAATGCTTTGAACCTAATTAACGAACGGGAAGAGGATTTCGATTGCGTTGTTATCATCCGTGGAGGCGGTGCAACAGCCGATTTGAGTGGTTTCGATACCTTGAATCTGGCGGAGAATGTGGCGAACTTCCCACTCCCGATAATCACAGGAATTGGTCACGAACGTGACGAGAGTGTGCTGGATATGGTTTCATTCATGCGTGTGAAAACCCCAACAGCAGCTGCCGCTTACCTCATCAATCAGTTGGCTGCAACGCTGGCAAGGGTTGAGAACGCACAAGCAAGCATTGTTGAGGCTGTTCAACGCAGGTTAGAACGGGAGAAGATGCACATACAACACATTGCAACTCACATCCCCATGCTCTTTTCCGTGGTGCGTACTCAACAGGAAGCACGGCTCGACAGTCTTGCACAAAGGTTGGTGAATAGGATGAAGGAAAGGCTTTCTAAAGCCCGTTACGACCTTGATTCGATGATGCGATATGCTATTCCTACCCTTGTAGGGCGCCTTTCTAACGAGCAACGTCGCATAGATATGCTCGCTCAACGTGCCCAACTGATGGATCCGAAGCTACTTTTAAGTCGAGGATATAGCATTACCTTACACAATGGGAAGGCTGTTCGCAATGCCTCACAACTGAAGGCTGGAGACGTTATCACCACTCGCTTTGAGCAAGGAGAGGTGGAGAGTGTGGTAAAGAAATAGCTCGAAGGAACCCTTTAAACCCTTTAATACAATCAAGAAGATGAAAGAAATGAAATATGAAGACGCCGTTCAGCAACTCGAGAGCATAGTTGACAAGATGGAACGAGGCGAACTCGATGTTGATTCAATGGCTGCTCAACTGAAGCAAGCACAGGCACTTGTGAAGCTGTGTAAGCAGAAGCTCAAGCACACCGATGATGAGATTCAGAAGCTGTTAGCCAATCAGTAGCAATAAAGCGAACGATGGGTTGCAGGGAAAGATAAATTTGTTTACTTTTGCATTAGGCTATGGCAGGATGCAATTAAATACTTATATGATATGAAAGATATAGATTGGAAGAGTTTGACATTCGGTTATCTACGCACCGACTACAATGTTCGTTGTTATTACCGAGACGGTAAGTGGGGCGAAGTAGAGGTCTGTTCGGATGAGTACTTGAAGTTACACATGGCCGCAACGTGCCTCCACTATGGTCAAGAAGCATTCGAGGGACTAAAGGCTTACCGCTGTCCTGATGGCAAGGTACGCGTCTTCCGAGCAGAAGAAAACGCCGCTCGATTACAGAGCACAGCCCGTGGTATTGTCATGCCAGAGGTTCCGACCGAGCTATTCGTTGATATGGTGAAGAAGGTGGTACGCCTCAATCAAGAGTACATCCCACCTTATGAGAGTGGAGCAACGCTCTATCTGCGCCCGTTACTATTTGGTATTACAGCAGGCGTGGGCGTTCGTCCAGCAACAGAATATTGTTTCTTGATCTTTGCCACACCAGTAGGTCCTTACTTCAAAGGCGGTTTCTCTTCCAATCCATACGTCATTGTGCGTGACGTGGATCGTGCTGCTCCACTGGGAACAGGCATGTTTAAGGTGGGAGGAAACTATGCCGCTTCATTGAGAGCCAATAAGATGGCGCATGAAAAAGGGTATGCTTCGGAGTTCTATCTGGATGCTAAAGAGAAGAAATATGTTGATGAGTGCGGTGCAGCTAACTTCTTCGGAATCAAGAATAACACCTATGTTACGCCGAAGTCAACGTCTATCTTACCTTCAATCACTAATAAGAGTCTCATGCAGATAGCCGAAGACTTGGGCATGAAAGTCGAACGCCGACCTGTTGCGGAGGATGAGTTAGACAGCTTCGAAGAGGCTGGCGCATGTGGTACTGCAGCTGTTATCTCACCTATTTCACACCTTGATGACTTAGAGACAGGTAAGGTTTACAACTTTGGAGATCAACCCGGACCTTGGTCAAAGAAGCTCTATGAGACGCTTCGAGGCATACAATACGGTACGATAGAGGACAAACATGGATGGACAACCGTCGTTATTGAGTAAGCAAGAGGGCGTTTTTTAGAATATAATCAGTCTATTGATAGGATCCATCGTAAGCAACATTTAGTATATAAAATATTTGGTGTTGTGGTGATAAAGTGGTACTTTTGCAGATGGAATTATTGTAAAGACTGACACAAACAAAGTTTATTTATAATAAAGAAAGGCATTACAATGAGTATTACAAGTAAGATGCAAGATGCGTTCAACACGCAGATCATAGCAGAACTCTATTCATCTAATCTTTATCTCCAGATGGCTTGCTGGTTCCGTAAAGAGGGCTGGAAAGGCTTCTCCAGTTGGATGTACAAGCAGGCAGAAGAGGAGCGTTCACATGCCATGGACATGGCTCAGTTCGTTCTACATCGTGGTGGTGAGGTTGTGTTGACAGCGATAGATGCAGTCAAAACAAGCTGGTCTGATCCTAAAGAAGTATTCGTTGACACATTGGCACATGAGCAGAAAGTAACTGAATCTATCAATCGCTTGGCTGATGTAGCAGATGAGGAAAAGGATCGCGCATCGCAGAACTTCATCGCAAAATACATCGATGAGCAGGTTGAAGAAGAGCGTAATGTACAAGACATACTCGATTCCTTCGCTCACTTGTCAAGCCATGCTATTGCACACATCGATAGCAAGTTAGGTGATCGCAAGTAATTTTTAGGCTCCACCTAACCTCCTCCAAGGGGAGAAAAGGAAGCCTCACCCCTAACCACAACCAGCCTCACCCCCGCCCCCTCTCCGAATGTTAAAACCTCCCCCTACCCCTCCCAAGGAGGGGAGTGCCTAACGGGTACCGGTTAGGAAAAGGCATCCTTAATACAAAGAGGGCGTTTCTTCGATGTGAAGAGACGCCCTTTTCATAACAAAGAAACGCCCTCTTCAAAGCGAAGAAGGCGTTTCTTTGTTTTTAGTTCTGCTATTCCAGCTAACGAGGTATAGCCTCGATACACTGAAACTATATTACACGAGCATTACAGCAAACCCTTATTTCAAACAGAACTAATCATAATTTTGAATTATGAACTTTGAATTTTGAATTAAAGAGGAGCCTCTCCTGTATAGAACTTAATCAATCGGGTGATGGCTTGAGTGCATGCCGGACAGAACTCGGGATGGGCATTTGTGCGCATACGACAGTCTGGGTAAGCACGGTAAACACCGTGTTGAGCATAGCCAGCAGGCTCGTATGCACCCACTTTCCACTTATCTCTACGTGCGTTCGGCTTATCTAAGTCGGTTGGTTCGGGCGTTGGTAATGGAGTCTTCTTATCGATCATTCCTTCCCACTTGTTGTGGAAGTCAACGAGAGTTGTTAGGTTCGGCTCCCATGGTTCGACGTCTTTTGGATACATGTTTATCTCCTCTTTGGCATAAGCATACTCATCGCCGAGCCCCGCAAAAGAGTGTCCAAACTCGTGAACGACCACTGGTTTGAAGTAAGCGTGATGTGCCATTGATAGGTTGTAAGAGTTCAGAATACCGCCACCACCGTACTTCTCCGTGTTTACCAATACGATGATGTGCTCGTAAGGTGTACCCGCCAGCCAGTTATGGAGGTCTTTGAGGTGGAGAGTCGTGAGGTATCTGTCACTATAGAAAGTGTCGAAATGTGAGTGGAGAGCCGTGTTCTTCCATATACCCTTTGATGGTTCGGACGTCCCGCTATCAACGGATGGAGCCTTGACAGCCACGATATTGAATCGAGAACGCAGCGATTTGAAAGGCTCGTGAGCGAAGAGGGCTTCCATCGCAATGCGACAATCCTTTATAAAGGTGGGCATCTCGGTCTCGGTGTAACCCTCCGCAATGTACGCAATGTGTATGCAGTGCGAAGGATCGGCAGCCTGTTGCAAGGTTTCATAAGGTGTGACATTACGCTCACCGATGTGCCGGATGAGTATATCCCGTGGTGCAACGGTGTGCGTCATGCGGTTAGTAACCTCGCGCCGGTTGTTCCTTAGTTCGATAGTTACATCTGCCGTGTCCTTTGGATAAGGTACGAGAAAGACATTCTCAAACGATTTCTTGCTATCACCCTGCGCCTCGTCGTAGGTGAGCCACTCCTGAAATAAGGTGGAGAAAGAGTTTCGATAGATCACTTTCTGCGTGTGATGATCACGCACAATGACCTGTCCATTGCCCTCAACAGGCACTTCGGCGAGTCGTTCGTGCTTGCCATACCAATGTGGGATACGTGATAGTTCGTCCACAGCGATGGTCTGCTCTTTCGCATTCCCAGCGAAGATGTAATCCAAACGCAGCGTTGCATCCTCGAAATAATGGTTGAAATCCTGCGCAAAGGCACCCATGGAGAGTGCGAGGAGTAAGGTAGTAATGACTTTTCTCATAGGTTTTGAAAATTGGTTAGAGTTGTTTTTTATCTTTCTCCAGATAGTTATCATCTGTTCAACATTATATATCTATCATTTGCAAAGTTATAAATAATTAATGATAATAACCATCAAGAAGGAGATTATTAATTTATCATTCATCATTCAAAGTCTATAGCTATGATTATTATTGAGAGTTGTGAGCTGTGCTGTTATTGGTTTATTTTGATACCAAAGAGAACTTAAAAAAGGTAGAATAGAGGTTTCTCACATGGTTCTTCCCTGTTATTTTAGATTCTGGAAGATAGTGGGGAGAGTGTTAAGATGAAATAGTCTCAGGATGAGAAAGTGTTTACGGAATAGAGAGGAGTTTTATTTTTGCTGTCACTACTGTCATTGTGCTTCTGTGTATAAACCATTGATAATGAATGAAATAACGTAAATGTTAAAACTGACAGCAAACTGAATTAAAAATAAATAGGGATTTTTTGAAATCCTTTCTATAAAGTATATATATAAAAGATATATGCAATTAGTAATAAAAATACGGTTTTATCAAAAAAAAATTACCGTTCACTTCCTATTTAACAAATATTATGCCTATATTTGCAAACATGTTTAACCTGTGGTAATGAACCTCCATAGGAAAACTAAGAACCATCCAATATCACAAAGAAAGCAAGCTTTAAGCTCGTTCTAATAGCCAAACCAAGTCGTATCAAAGATAATAATCAACCTGAATAATTACATTTATGAAACTAAGAACGTGGATGTTTATCCTATTTCTGTTCACTGGATTAAGCTCTACCTTAGCCCAGTCTATAACAGTAAAGGGTAACATTGTAGATGAGAATGGGGAAGCCTTACCGGGCGTAAGTATTATCCCTAAGTCAGCACCTAAGTCGGGTATTGTGTCGGACATAGACGGTTCGTTTACCCTAAACGTGCGTAGTGGTGAGAAGTTAACATTCAGTTTTGTGGGCTACAACAGCGTTGAACGCACCGCAGCTCCACAAATGAATATCAAGATGGAACCCACTGAGCAAATGATGAATGACGTTGTTGTCGTTGGTTACATGGAACGAAAAGTTGCCAACACATCGGCATCTGTAATCAAAGTTGGTGCTAAAGACCTTGAGATGAAACCTGTTGCTAACCCCTTGGATGCCGTGCAGGGTAAGGTGAGCGGACTACAAGTCTTCTCCTCTTCCGGTGAGCCTTCTGCACGCTTATCTATGGCACTTCACGGGCAAGGGTCGCTTGGTGCGGGTACTGGTCTATTGGTTATCATGGATGGAATGCAGGTCAGTATGGCTGTATTACAAGCGATGAATCCCAATGATATTGAGAGTGTTCAGTTCCTAAAGGATGCAGCTGCAACCTCTATTTATGGTGCTCGTGCTGCCAATGGTGTTATGTATGTAACTACGAAAAGAGGGCGCACCGAGACTCGTCCCAGTATAAATGTTCGTGCGCAATATGCGGTCTCTTCACTTGCAAATACCGATTACTTCGATCAGTTGATGACAGGACCTGAACTACTAAGATACTATGAAGAAACAGGCATATATACGCCTCAAGAGGTTGCAACCTTTAAAGAGAAATACTTCAAAGAAACCGACTTTCAATGGTATAAATACGTTTATCAATCAGCTCCAATGTACACAGCTGATGTCTCTGTATCTGGTGGAAACACGGGCGTAAGATACTATCTTTCAGGTGGAGCACTCAGTCAGGATGGTTTGAGAATGGGCTCCAGTTATAAAAAGGTGTTCGGTCGTATCAACCTTGATGCGAAGTTGAATGATTGGGTAAGAGCCAATATTAACACCCAAGTATCATACGATGCTACACGCGTATCTCCCTTTGGCAACAACAATGCAGTTGGTGGTGGACTGGCAGCAATGAATGCTCCTTTTGCCTCACCTTACGACCCTAATACAGGCAAAGAACTCGTGCGTGTTCCTTTATTAGACATTGCCACGCCTTCACATGTTATTGAAACGAACCCTGCGAAGACAAATAATTTCATCTTATCTACCAATGGTAATCTTACTATTACACCTATTAAGAACCTCACCTTACGCTCTTTAATAGGATTGGAGCTCGATTATGGTAATAGTCGTTCACGTACCCTTCCAAGCTATTATCGTGCTTACGGTAATGGAAGTTCCGAACGTTCGTTCTCAATGGCATCGAATATTACCATCACCAATACGGCTTCGTATAATATGACCTTTGGTGATCATCACCTGACAACACTGCTCGGACATGAATACACCAACTATAAGGATGATGGCTTCTCGGCTGCTGGTTCAGGCATACTGGACGATCGTCTCTACTTGCTTAATAATGCAACTAAGAATAAGAACATCGGTGAGGACACGAATGGATACGCTTTCTTGTCATTCTTCACACAGTTGTCTTACGATTTCTCTGAGCGTTACTTCGTTGATCTTGTCCTACGTAACGATGCCTCTTCACGCTTCGGCAAGAACAAGCGAAACGGTCTTTTCTGGTCATTGGGATTGTTATGGAAAGCAAAGAAAGAGAAGTTCTTGCAAGATGTGGCATGGTTGAATGACTTAGACATAAAGGCGAGCTACGGTACTCAAGGTAACTCTTCTATTCCGCCATATAGCACTTCAGCTTATGCAGGAAAGGTCGGTCAGAAGAAGGGAGACATGAGTCTTGGCTTCATAAGTCTGGGTAATCCCGACCTTGGATGGGAGCATCAAAGCAAGTTCACAGTGGGTGTGAAGACTCGTATTCTCAATCGTTTAGACTTGAATGTGGAGTATTATAATCGTGTAACAAGCGATATGCTCTTTGAAGTTCCTCTACCTTATACATCTGGTTTAACAGTTGGTAGTGCTGGTTATCCTACTCGTTACGAGAATGCAGGACGCTATCTGAACCAGGGTATCGACCTTCAGTTGAATGTAGACATCCTACGCGGACGCGACTGGGGAGTATCAGCTAATGCGAACCTCAACTATAATAAGGATAAAGTTCTCGAACTCTTCGAGGGTAGGCAATCATGGCAAGAACCAGGCGGACAGCTCTCTTACGTTGTTGGAAAGCCTGTTCAATTCGTCTTACCATTATATAAAGGTGTGAATCCTGATACCGGTGTGCCTGAATGGTATCGCCCGGGAGCAGACAAAAACAAGCCTCATCGTGATGATAAGGACGTGGTTAACGAGTGGTCAAGTTCGCTGAATCAGAACACAGGAGTTGATGCTTACACTCCATTCACTGGTGGTTGGGGCATCTCCGCATACTGGAAAGGCTTTTATCTGAACGCTGACTTCTTCTTTGCATTAGGTAAACACATGATCTCAATGGATAAGCAGTTCTATGAGAATGACTACTTTGTTCGTGACAAGAAAGATAACTTCAATGGTTCAAGAAGGCTCTTCGACTATTGGAAACAACCAGGAGATAAGACGGAATTTCCATCTCTTGCATGGGTTCGTGACCCTTCTCACCAGAGTACATACTTAGACTCGAAGATGCTGGAAAACGCTTCTTTCATGCGCTTAAAGAACTTCACTCTGGGCTATGAGTTACCTCGCAGAATGCTTGGACAGCAAAAGGTTATACGTTCAGCAAAGGTATTCTTCACAGGTCGTAACCTATTAACATTTACGAAGTTCCGTGGTATTGACCCTGAAGTAAACCGCAACGTTTCTTATGGAGTGAACCCTAATACAAAACAGATGAGCGTTGGAGTGGAACTTGGTCTCTAACAATAACATAAAAAATGAGTATCTATATGAAAAGAACAAAGATATTATTTTGGGCATTCGCACTCTTGTTTACGTTGCAAGCATGCGACTTGGATCGTGATCCTGCTAACTACATAGACTATGGAAAGTCGTATCGCAACATGCAGGATGCCAAGAAGTGGGATAATGGAATATACTCAACTCTACGTGGAAAGTTCGGTGGTGGATATGTTATTCCACAAGAGGCTCAAGCAGACATGCTTAATGCGCACGCCGCTTTCGGCAACCTTTATGGTGAGTTCCATGGCTGGACTATCAAGCCAGAGAGTGCTGTTTTGCAGGAGTTATACCACTCTTATTATGCAGCACTCATCGATGCAAACGTTGTCTTGAAGCTGTTACCAAAGATGGAGGTGAGCGGTGATGAACAGATACAAAAGAATCATTTTCTTGGTGATGCCTACTTTGCTCGTGCCTTTTATCACTTCAATTTAGCCTTACGCTGGGGTATGATTTACGATAAAAATACGGCTGACAAGGATCTTGGAGTTGTACTCACTACAGAGCCCGGATCAATTGATAAACCGAAAAGAGCAACCAATGCAGACACATATAAGCTCATCCTTGCAGACCTGCATAAGGCTGATTCACTTCTAAATGACGTTGCCGCCGTACAAGGAAATACGGAGATTAGTGCTGATGCTGTTAAAGCTTTGCGTGCAAGAGTATACCTTTATATGGGAGACATGACAAATGCTTATACCGAGGCTAAGCAACTAATCGACCGCGGAACATACCCTCTCATTACTCCTTATTATGGTCAATTGGATGCTAATAATAAGGTGGATCCACGCAAAGATGCCTTTGCGCAGATGTGGTTCTACGATAATGGTATGGAACAAATATGGCAACCTTTCGTGGACAAAGAGAATGAGATTGCCACAACAACAGGTTTCTACGGGGCTGACTTGTCTACTGCCACATATTGGGATAATCAACATGATGCAAGTAAGATAGGCGATTACAACAAGCCTGCCTACGTACCAACTCGGGAGGTTATCAACGATCTCTTTACTGGCGAGAACGACCACCGTGCACAGGTTCTATTCGAGTTCGTCCATACGACAGTCAATGATATGAATGCCTCAACTCAGCTCTATGTCATATCGAAGTTTAAAGGTAATCCTAACTACGCAACACTCAATAGCACGCATTGGGGTGGTTATGTGCCTAATGGGAATCAAGCTCCAAAGCCATTCCGAATTGCTGAACAATATCTCATTGTAGCTGAGGCTGCATACGATTTAGGCAATATCAGTGATGCACAAAACTATCTTAATCAATTGCGCAGATCACGTGGTTTAGATCCAACAACCCTCACTGGCGATGCTCTATATAAAGAGATAAAGAATGAGCGAGCACGTGAGCTGGCTTATGAAGGCTTCCGCCTCTGGGACTTGAGACGCTGGAAACAAGGCGTAAAGAAGCGTACCTTCCAAGGAAGAGAAAATTATTACAAGGTACCAGCAGCATTCTATGCAGGCGGATATAAGGTCGACATACAACCAGACAACTATATGTTTGTATGGCCATTACCTAAGAATGAGACCTTAATAAATACCAACCTCTTACCTAACCCAGGATGGGGAGATAAATAGATAACGCATAATTAAAAAAGAAACACTATGTATAAGAGAATAAAAATATGGGCATTCTTAGCAATAGCAGTCTTAGCCGTTGCATGCCAAAAGGATCTTGTCTTAGGAGGGACTGAGCGTATTGTCTTAGGTGAATCAACCGCAGTAACGCTTGTACAAGAGGGTGAGACGAAACTTGTTGATGTCTCTTCTTTAGGCGATGATTGGCAGGTTGAGAATGAGGCACACAATGCCTGGCTCACAGCAAATCGAAGAGGAACAACCTTAGAGTTAACTGCTACAGCCAATAATGATGCTGACGAACGTCGCACAGAGGTTACTATTGCGACTCCAACAAGCAAACGGACGATTACTGTGACACAATTCGGAACAGACCCAACGATTGCTGTTGAGGGCGGTAATGGTACGCTGATCCTCAATCATGAGGCACATACAGGAGTGGAGGTAAAGGTTATCTCCAATTCAGATAATTGGACAGTTGAACAGTTAGACAAGGCTACCAACAACTGGCTTAGCTATGACGTTGACCTCAAACAACGCAAGTTAACACTCAACCTCACCGCTATTGAGCGTAACAGCCAATGGGCACAGACCAGCCGAAGTGAGAAGCTATTCCTATCCAATGGCAATAAGCATTACGAGTTAACTGTTATGCAGAATGGGTACGTTCAGTTCCAGTTACCAGTGTGGGATTTCGATAACTTCGATATCAATAAGGTAATAGCAATGGAGGCAGAAAGGCATAATCTCCGTGATAAAGCATTTGAGATTGACTCGCTCTTACCCTATCATCAGGATCAAAAGAAGGTGTTTACAGTATTCCATTCACCAGGTGAACAGGCTCCACACATCCTCTATCAGCAGAAGAACAGTGGTACGGATATGTATTGCGCATGGCTTAAAGCACCCAAAGGTAAGCTATTCCAACAAGACTCATACGAGCCTTGGTTAAAGCAAAATAACTTCAAATTAGGTAACAAGCAACGCCTTGATACAGAGTCACAGTATTTTAATGAAGAGATAGATAAGACCCGTCTCATTACGATTTATAACTCTGTTGACAACTTCAAGATGGCTGGTGGTATCTTTAGAAGTGCCTGCATGAAGTATCTCGAAACGCCTAATAGCTTGAAACTCAATAGTAATGGTAAGGCGGAAACATTCCCTGTCTTCCCTTCTGATTACCTACATAATAAGGCGTTCAAGCTCGATCAGGTGGTTGCGTTCGAGCGTCAACGTGGTATGAAACCAGACTATAACAACCAGTTTAATTCAGAGAACGTAACAGCCACAACAGAGGATCCGCTCTGTCGCTACTCACGCTTAATATTTGTGCCAGAGAACGAGAGTTACGAGCCCGGAACATTAGCTTATGTTATCTACTTCTTTAATTGGCAAGGTATCACGGAAGAAGATATTGATGCTGGATTAGTCAAAGATAAAGACCTTAGTGGTACTGTTGGTTCATGTCAAGTGTTCTATCAAGGAGGTGATGTCTTCTACAATCGTGAGGAGCAAGGAACGCCTGGTGTATATACTTGGTATGAATATTCTATACCGTTCAGCACACGCCGTGCGGTTGAAGACAAGGGTTACAGCCTATTCAGAGAGGCAAGTGGTGGATTCGCAACCTTCTATCGCGGCAGTGAGAATCTGATAGACCTTCGCCCGCAAGAGAGCCGTACTGTCATCACTTACTACAAGAGTAAGCACTATGTTGACTTAATAAAGAAGAACCTTAACTATTAGACTTTACACACAATGAAAAAGTTTAGAAATATATATCTAACGGTTATTAGCATGGCTCTCATCGCTGGACTCTGTACGTCCTGTCACGATGATATGCTTGAGCCAAGCAATCAACAGACAACTACAAAGCCCTCCGATGACAGCTTCCCATGGGAACCCGGCATGGCTTATATCAAGTTAAAAGCAAGCGTATCACCCACTACACGCACAGCAACTCAGAGTGTTACACGTGCCGCCATACTTGATGATGCAACCGTGAAAGTCGAACAGGTGTTTGACATGACGAATGAGTATGCAAACCTCAAGAGGGCTCGTGGCTTGGATAGATGGTTCGTTGTCAAGTTCGACAAAGATAAAGATGTAGCCGAAGTGATTAATGAACTCAAGCGCGACCCAGCAATTGAAAAGGTACACGGAAGCATTCCTATTGTCCCTTCAGAAGTGACTTACACTCCTGCTACACGCTCTCCTATCAATCCAAGAAGACTTCGTGATGCCAATGACGGACAAGGTCCTCTCTCTTTCAGTGACCCTTACTTGAAATATCAATGGCATTACAGCACGACCATAGAACAATATCAAATGTTCCAACCTGGGGCTGATATAGACCTTTTCCCTGCTTGGCAGAAAGAAACGGGAGACCCACATGTAGTCGTAGCTGTGATGGATTCGGGTATAGACTTCACACATGAAGACCTTGAAGGAGCAGCTTGGCAAGGTAAAGACCCTAAAACGGGAGAGACCATCCATGGGCGTAACTTCTGGGCAGAAGAGACTGGTCAAGACAATCCGAATCATATCATTGCAGGTGCTCATGGTACCCACGTAGCTGGTACCATCGCTGCTCGTAACAACAACGGAATCGGAGTTTGCGGTATTGCCGGTGGTAATGGTGATGCCAATTCGGGCGTCCGCTTGATGAGTTGTGAGATCTATGGGCATGACGGAACAACGGAGACTGCAACGACAAAGTACATTGTTAAGGCGTTTGAATTTGCTGCCGAGAATGGTGCATCAGTAATGAACTGTTCTTGGGGATACGCTTTCGACCGTAAGAAATACCTTAATAATGAGAACTTCCAAACCATCTTCAAGAATCAATTCGACCTACTGAAAGATGGCATCAATTACTTTACTGACGTTGCTGGATGCGATAAAGACGGAAAGAAGAAACCTGATGCTTATATGAAAGGTGGTCTCATCTTCTTTGCTTCGGGTAATGACTCTCAATATGACATTGATATGATTCCGGCCTCTTATAATCGTGTAGTAGCGGTTGGAGCAATCAATAGTCTCGGTGTGCCAACAGCCTATATGAACAAGGGACCATGGGTCGATGTACTTGCTCCCGGTGGTACAACTGATGCTGGATCAGTCAATCAGGGCGTATTGAGCACGGTGCCTATTGACTATGAATCAGGCATGACTGGTCCCTATCCCAATACTGACTTTACGCTGCCCTCTGACCATAAGTATGCCTTTGCGCAAGGTACTTCTATGGCGACACCACACGTTACGGGCATTGCAGCTCTTGTAGTATCTAAGTTCGGAAAGACGAATCCTAATTTCACAAATGAGGATCTTCGGCGTCGCATCTTAGGTGCTCTTAAAGCCAAGAGTCCCTATGAGGTAAAGACGGATGCGAACTTAGCTGGAAAGATGGGGATCGGTTACATCGATGCGCTCTATGCGCTTTCTGACCCAGAGACAGAGGCTCCTGAAGCTCCAACTATCACTGTCACCGACTATTCTTCACATGCTACAAAAGGTTATTACGATGCTAATATCGCATGGAATGTGACGGCTGATAACGATGCTCTAAACGATGAACACACAGCCTTTGCATACGATATTCAACTCTTCAAGAAGTCAGACTTGAGCACTCCTGTTCAGTCTTTTACACGCTTCTCTTATAATATGTCTGTCGGAACAGAGATGCAGCAAGAGTTTACAGGACTGGAGACTGACAAGGATTATGTCGTTAAGATGATTGCTCGCGACCGCTTCAACAATCGTTCGGCAGAGGTATCAACGAGCTTTAAAACACGTCTGAACCATGCTCCAATATTCACAGATATGATCGAAAAGAACCTTCGCTTACTTGATACACAGGCTTTCTATCATAAGATGTTACCTGTGAAAGATGAGGATGGGCACACTTGGACGTACACAACAACAGCACTTCCTCAAGGCGTAGAGCTAAAGCGTATCGGTGATACTTTCGACTTGCTCATCAAGGTAGGAGCACAGGGTAAATATCAGTTTGATATCACGCTCACCGATCAACTGGGTGGTAAAACAACGCAAACTATCGCTTATGAGATCGTTGCTCACACTGCCCCCGAACTTACAAGACCTATTGGTGACATCTCGTTGTTTGCGAATGGCGAAGCACTCAACCTTGATCTTGCTCACGTATTCACTGCTTCAAGCGGACAAGCAATGCACTTCACCGTTACTTCCGACAATGAACAAGTGGCAAAGGTGGCTGTAAATGGAACCAAGTTAACCGTCACCCCGGGACAGAAAGGACTTGCGAAACTCACCATCACAGTCATTGATGGCGGTAGACGAACAATCACTTCGGCTCTCGTGAGAGTAACTGATAAAAATGCACCGGACGTTCACGTCATCTATCCGAACCCTGCACACAGTTACATCAAAGCCCTTATGCGCAGTAATGTAACTAAGGTTAAAGCCATCGTTACATCGCTTCATGGGCAGAAACTCATCGATCAGACAATGACGCCGGATAGCCGAACTCATGAAATAACGATCGGTATCGACCGCCTCGCACCGGGTACTTATTACCTCTTGCTAACGACGGATCGCCTAACAAGTAAGCACGTTTTTATAAAGAAATAATCGGTAATTTATGAAGAAGATAACAATAATTCTTTTCGTCTTGAGTATGGGCATGACGATGAAGACAGCCGCACAGAGTGGGATTATACCTGTACTCGAATCCAACCCGAACGCTCGCACGGAGGCGATGGGTGGTGCACTGCTTGGCAACACGAGCCAGATGCACATTTATACCAACCCTGCTGCCTTCACTTATGGCGATAAGCAGTTCTCCATTGATGCGTCAATAGCAGGACAACCAAAGACTTATGAGGGGCGACTCATGCAATATAACCTCGCTACGGGGTATCAGTTTAAAAACCATTCAGCACTCATGGCGGGTGTGAGGTACATGGGTGGACTGACCATACAACCGATAGCTGCAATGGGCGGACTGAAAGAAATAAAGCCTTATGACCTTGCGCTCGATCTCGGTTATTCGTTTCCTATAACAAAGGAAGTAGCTGTCTATGCCACAGCAACCTATGCTCGTACCCATGCCGAAACGAGTGCTAACGCTTTAGCTTTCAGTGTGGGAGCTGCTTATCAAACGGACTTCAACCTCGCAAAGGATATGCCGACGAAATTAACAGTAGGTGCTCGACTGATGGACTTCGGCAAAGATGTGAAGTTTGACAACACTGGTATTCCTCAAAGTCTGCCCACTTCTCTTGTCATAGGAGGCGATTGGAGCGTAGGAGTTGCACCTAAACATGCGCTTACTTACGCCCTCTCATATCGCTATTTCACACCGAAGGATGCACACGAAACCCTCGTTGGAACTGGTTTGGAGTACACTTACAACCGTATAGTGTCTGCCCGTGTAGGCTATCAGCATGCTGATAAAGGTTCGGATGCGTTCACCTTTGGTGCTGGAGGGCAATGGGCTGGCTTCAAACTGGATATTGCTTATCGACAAGCCTTTAAGCACTATGGTGTTAATGGACTAATCGTTGGACTTGGTTATAGCTTCTAATTAGCTCAAATAAGCCTATCAATCAGAAATTATATATGCCTATTTTCAATCGATATAGCATGTATAGTATAGATAAAATAATAACCTCTAATGATTTAATAGGATAATTCTTATAAATCAAAGCAAGGCTCTTCTCCATGTGAGAAGAGCCTTGCTTCATATTGAAGGAAGCCTCTCTTCGATGTGAAAAAAGCATCAAAAGAAATGGAGATAAGCGATGATATACGTTATAGAAAACTATATTTTGTATCTTTTCCAATGCTATTGCTTGCCAGTTCTGATAATTTTATTACCTTTGCAAACAGCGTATAGGAGACTATAAGAGACGATGAAAAAGATTGCTTCTGACTAATTTCCTCTCATTTAATAATCATTTAATAAAGACAAAGAAAGTGGATTCTGCATACAATAAACTTATCGCTTTGGGCATTCGCCCATCTATCCAACGCGTTGCAATTATGAAGTATTTGCAGGCTCATCACACACACCCTACGGTCGAAGATGTGTTCTTGGCGTTGAAGAAGCAGCTCCCAACTGTAAGTCGAACAACGGTTTACAATACCCTTCGTATGCTGTCCGAACACCATGCCGCATCGATGATCACCATTGATGAACATCGTGTTTGTTATGATGGAGTGACCGATCCTCATGCTCACTTCTTCTGCAAGCGTTGCGAGAAGGTATTCGACTTCGAAGCTATGGAAATGCCTCGTTATACGGGTGAGATCGGTAAAGGTTTCCGCATTGACGATACCCAACTATATTATAAGGGAATCTGTCCAGCATGCCTAAAGGCTATGGAAGAGGACAAACGAGTAAGCTAATATGTGCTTAACTCAATGATTATTGGGAGCTAATTTACTCGTTTTCTCTATCGTGAGAAGTCGTCTAAGAAGAAAGGTTCTGACGCTCTCCATGCTACCATCCATGGGATGGCTAAGGATGAGGTACGCTATACTGCAGGCTCTATTGGCTTGTACAACTGTTACTTTAGGTCATATTCCCAGCTCTTTCTCATCGTTTAATGGAATTAAATAAAATAAGGACACATTCAGATTCTACCGAGTGTGTCCTTTCTTTTTAAGGCTCTTTTTGAATTCAAAATACACCCTTCAACGTTCGGATCAAAGCCTCCCTAAATCCCTCTGAAGCAAATAGATGAGACGTCGGATTGTTTGAAAATACTGCTACTATTTTGTACCTTTGCACTTAGTAAACAATATGAGCATCGTAATAAGGGGATTTAGCAAAGCAAAATAAGTATGAAACGCACCTTAATAGATAATCTCATAAAGCCGATAGAAAGGAATTCTCTTTTCTTCGTGTTTATGTTGTTAGTAGGAGTCATTATGAATGTAAGCCATCGGAATATCTTTGGTTATGTGGAACTGACGGCTGATGTATATTTCATTTGCTTTTTGTTGAACCTTTTCCCACGAGTATTACGTCACGGATTGCAGGTAATGTTGAGCTGTATCGTTTATGTGATAGCCGTAATAGATGCCTGTTGCAAGACCCTTTTCGATACTCCTATTACACCGACCATGGTTCTTTTAGCTCAAGAAACTACTGGTAGGGAGGCAACAGAGTTCTTCTCTCAATATCTTAAACCAGAGCTGTTATATTCTGTAGCTGACGTAATCGTCTTACTCGCAGTTTGCCATGCTGTTATGGTTATAAGGAAGGTGAAGATTCCAACCTATTATCTAAAGCAACCTTTCATCGCCTCAGCTTTGATGTTAACACTTGTAATAGGGGCATGTCTAAGCGTTTATGATAAAGTACAACTCTATTCTTCTAAGAACTTGTCGGAGCTGGAAGCAGCTGTAACTAACGGCTTTGCACACATTTACCATCCTGTTGAACGCGTTGTATATGGGCTTTACTCTAATCATCTAATAGCAAAGCAGGTGGATGGAGTGATTCTGGCTAATAGACAGATAAGGGTAAATTCATGCGAATTTACGTCCCCCATCATCGTACTTATCATAGGTGAGAGTGCCAATCGGCACCATTCTCAATTGTACGGCTACCCTCTTTCAACAACACCTCGCCAACTTGCCCTGATGAAAGGAAAGGATTCATTAGCTGTATTTACCGATGTTGTCTCCCCTTGGAATCTAACAAGTAGAGTATTCAAGCAGATATTTTCTTTACAATCTGTTGGTGTAAAAGGCGATTGGAGCAACTACACTCTCTTCCCAGCAGTATTTAAGAAAGCTGGTTATCACGTCAGTTTCTTATCAAACCAATTCCCGTATGGAATCAACTACACACCCGATTGGACGAATAATCTTTCTGGTGGCTTCTTCTTAAACCACCCACAACTGAACAAGCAGATGTTTGATTACAGGAATACTAATATCCATGAATATGATGAGGAACTCTTAAATGACTATAAAAACATAGGTATTAAAGGGAAGTCACAACTGATTATCTTTCATCTTTTAGGGCAGCATTTCCAATATTCATTACGCTGTAAAAGCAATATGAAGAGGTTCGGAATAAATGATTACCCACGTACTGATCTTACAAAGGAAGAGAAACAAACCATTGCAGATTACGATAATGCAACCCTTTACAATGATTACGTACTAAGTAAGATAATCGAACTATTCAAAGACAAGGAGGCTATTGTTATCTATCTGTCTGACCATGGAGAAGATTGTTATGGTAAAGATGCGCAGATGGCAGGCAGACTAACTGAAGCCGAACAAATCGATATCAAAAAGTATCACGAGGAGTTTGAGATTCCCTTCTGGATATGGTGCTCAACAACTTACAGGCGTAAACATCATAAAATCTTCATAGAAACTCTGCAAGCTCGAAACAATAAGTTTATGACTGATGACCTCCCGCACCTACTATTCTATTTAGCTGGAATAAAAACAAAAGACTATAAAACAGAGCGAAATCTCATCTCTCCGTACTTTAACAATGCTCGCCACCGCCTTGTCTTGCGGAACATTGACTATGATCAGACTTTGCACAGATAGCAATAGAAGAGTTTTAGTTTTGTTTTTAGTTGCTGTCACTTTTAACACTTCATGCAAACTCCACATTATAAGCCACTTATAATGTGACAGTACATGACAGCAGTGACAGCAACTTCAAAATTCATTCCCCACTCCTTAGGTTAGCTTCGCACCATCCCGTATCGCCACTAAATACTCCGTACCGTGTGAAGAATGTTTACTGTGGAGATTCGGAATATTGGCAAGCATACGCCCAAAATGAGAAAGGCTCGTCAGGCTTAACTGACTACCATATCGCTGGCGAAGCAGGTTGAAGATGGAAGAAGCAGTCATATAAGCACCCTTGGCAAGGTCTTTAGGGATGGTGAAACTATCAAAAAAGAGTGCTTCAACAGGAGTATGTTGCTGATACTGCACATTATTTTCCATAATTACTTGGGTATCAACCGCATTAAACCAATATCGCATTCCACTCTCCAGTTCGGCAACAGCCTGTGCATAAAGCTGCTCATAGTCTATATGCTCGGGCAGACGAATAGGGCTTGTCAAAGTAACGGCTATAAAACGGCGGCAGCCACTGGGATCACTGAAGACATCCGAGACATTTGCTGTAGCAATGAAAGAGGCAACACGTGGTAGCGTAACCTGTTGTTGGCGGTAAGGTTGGCGGAGTTTGATGTTTGCAAGCTGCATGATATTCTTCAAGAATCCCTCTTGCGTCTTGGCAGACAGTGCATTAAACTCGTCAATATTTATCAATAATGACTGACTCATAGCACGCAGCGTATTCTGTTTCTCACTGATGACAAGATTGTCATTATATCCCCACTGCAACTCCTTAGGTAGAAGACGTTTGCAGAAGGTTGACTTCTTATATCCCTGTCGCGAGATGAGTAGCAGTGCCACACTGTTCCCATGCGTAGCGTCCAGCCCCATCCACTGTGCTACCATTGCAAGAAACCACGTGTGAAACCAATCTCCCCATCGTGCATTATCATTGGGCACACAGCCTGCCAAAGCACCGATATGGTCTTTCCCATCCCATTGTCCTTTCAGTCGTTTGAGAAAGGCGTCCACGGGATTAAAAGTCTTGACAAATTTCGATTCTGTGTATCTTCGTATATCCTTGTCCCATACATCAATACCATCGAGGCGTGCCTTGATAGCCAAAGTATTGCGTACTCGATCATCAGCAGGCGCAAATGGTTCGCTACTGTTAGCCTTTCGGATTTCAGTACATCCTAAAGCTGTATTATATCGCATCTCATACTTCCGCTCAAGATAGTCAAGAAGCCGACGGGTAACATCATATTTCATTTTATCCGCCTTTCGATTACGCTGATTTTCAGCCTTTACATTTTTAAGATTCTTACCTTTCATAGTTCATAATAATTATTTTGTTTAACAAAGAGAGTACTAAATTACAACTCCAAATTACGAGGAAATCTCTTGTGTCATGCCTCAAAACGAATAGTGTTCATAGTAAACACAGGTGGTGTCAAGGCTCAACACATCTTATTTCTATACATCAAACACATAGCTCGTTTGATAGTTTTCATACATACGTGGGGCAGAATAGCCATAACTTTGGAAGAGTTGGTCTATCCATTGTTGCTCTTTTTTATGCAATTTATTAAAGCCTCGATGATAACGATAGTACACAAAACGACTTCCGAAATAGTCCTCCAGAGCGCGACGTAGAGGACGATAGTCACCGCACTTCACATCATCGAAAAGATGAGAAAAGCCCCATGCTAACTGTTCCGTTCTCACAGCACGGAACTCCTGACAGTTATTGTCAGAACGAGCGGCAGAGAGAATCGTCAATGCTGCATGTTGTTCACTCGGGAGAGCCTTACCTGTGTGATAGCGCAGGCACTGCTCTTTAACAATACAATCGTGCATAAAGCACACTGCCCAATCTTTGGGCATGTTAGAAAAATCTGTACACATACATAGATTAGTTTAAAGAATTAAAGTTACAAAGGATAGTGATGACCGTCTGTAATAATTCACACCCGACAGGCCGTTATCCTCCTGTTATCTGCTTGCAAAGATACAAAACCGAAGTACCCCTTGTCAAGTCTTTCGCAAGTTATTTTTTATTTGCTGTCACTCCCGTCACTCTTTTTATGTTATAACTTATTGTAAATCAATCTACTATATCAAATGTTAAAAATGACAGCAACTGTTTTTTAAACTTATTGTAGTTTCATTATAGATTTCCTATGTAACTTCAACAGAAATATTTAAGTAACTGCTTTCGCTTAAAGGGAAATCCATAAGATCGTTTAGAATCTAATAGTATTAATTATTTACAGCTTCCAGAGCTGACGCATTACTTATTTAATGGTTTAATGAAAAGAAGTAGGAGGGGAACAAAACAGTTCTTCTCCTACTATGCTTTATTAGCTATTCACATCGGAAATCACTCTTTTAAAGGATATTCTTCCGTATTAGCTAAGCCCTATCTATCGGTTATAAAACGATAGAAATCGCCTGCGAACGAGTGCTTTCTAATCGAATAGTTTATGTTTTAAAATGGTTATTAGTGATGACTCCCACCACTAATAACCTATATTCAAACTAATGATTTAATATTTACAGAGTACCGTTGTTTGCCTGGCGAACCATCTCTTGGGATGCATATAGATACACTTCTACGCGGCGGTTCTTCTGACTTACAGTTTTGTTTTCGATAGGGTTTTGGCTACCGAAGCCTTCTACCGAACGGATCTGACGGCTTGTTACACCTTGATTCTGCAAGTAAGAAGATACAGAAGACGCACGACGCTGAGACAATGGGATGTTAATCTTGTCGTTACCAGAGGCATCTGTGTAACCTTGGATAGCCACGTCACAGTTTGAATTACGCTTCATAAGACCTGCCAACTTCGTTAGATCGTTCTTAGCAGCCGCATTCAAGTCAGAACCATTGAGTGGGAATAGGATACCAGAATCGAATGTTACCTTCACACACTCAAGTCCGTTAGCATCCGTAACCTTGTCAACACTGGCGTTAGGAAGCTGTTGTGCAGCCTCACGAGCCACCTTATCCATGTGGCGACCGATGATAGCTCCAGCGCCGGCACCTACTGCGCCACCAATAGCAGCACCTATGGCTGTACTCTTACCATTCTTTCCTATGATCTGACCAACGATGCCGCCGAGTACTGCACCAGCACCACCACCGATCAATGTTCCTGTTCCTTGCTTTGTTTGACAGCTTACGACAGAGAGCACACACAGCCCTGCTGCCATCATTTTCATATTCTTCATAACTATATATATTATAATGTGATAATCCTCTTTTGCCTTTCCTGCAATTAATCTGATGGTCAGTTCTCCTTTAATCCATGCAAAGTTAAACAATTATTGCAGTATTGGGTCTTTTGCAAACTATTTTTTGTAATTTTGCACAAAGATAGACATTATACCCCTTAAAAGGGTGGGGAAATGCCTAAATGAAAGTGGCTTTTCCCTAAAACAAGCATTTTGAAGATTATAAATATATGGCAAAAGAACTAAAACACATGACCAAGAGAGCTGAAAACTACTCTCAATGGTACAACGACTTGGTAATCAAAGCCGACTTAGCAGAGCAATCTGCAGTCCGCGGATGTATGGTTATCAAGCCTTACGGATACGCTATTTGGGAGAAGATGCAGGCTCAACTCGATAAGATGTTCAAGGAGACTGGTGTGCAGAATGCCTATTTCCCCCTCCTTATTCCTAAGAGTTTCCTATCAAGAGAGGCAGAACATGTAAAGGGATTCGCTAAAGAGTGCGCTGTTGTAACACACTATCGCCTCAAGGCAACTGACGATGGTAATGCCGTTGAAGTTGACCCTAACGCTAAGTTAGAAGAGGAGTTAATCATCCGTCCAACGAGTGAAACGATTATTTGGAACACTTATAAGAATTGGATTCACTCATGGCGTGACCTGCCACTGATGTGTAACCAGTGGTGTAATGTGATGCGTTGGGAGATGCGCACGCGCCCCTTCTTGCGTACATCCGAGTTCCTTTGGCAAGAGGGACACACGGCACACGCTACCCGTGAAGAGGCCGAGAAAGAGGCACAAACAATGCTTCATGTCTATGCCGACTTCGCTGAGAAGTGGCTCGCCGTACCTGTTGTTCAGGGTGTAAAGAGTGAGACTGAACGCTTTGCAGGTGCTTTGGACACCTACACCATCGAGGCAATGATGCAGGATGGAAAGGCTTTACAAAGTGGTACATCACACTTCCTTGGTCAGAACTTTGCTAAGTCTTTTGATGTTACCTACCTAAATAAAGACAACAAGCCAGAATATGTTTGGGCTACCTCATGGGGCGTTAGTACACGTTTAATCGGTGCACTCATCATGACACACTCCGATGACAACGGACTCGTTCTACCCCCGAAGATTGCGCCAATACAGGTTGTTATCGTTCCAATCTTTAAAGGCGAAGAGCAGTTGAAAGAGTTAACTGCAAAGCTACAACCCGTCATTGATAGTCTTCGTGAGCTTGGTATCACGGTTAAATACGATGATACTGACAACAAGCGACCGGGCTTTAAGTTCGCAGATTATGAACTCAAAGGTGTGCCGGTGCGCCTTGCAATGGGTGGACGTGACCTTGAGAACAATACAATCGAGCTCATGCGTCGTGACACATTAGAGAAAGAGAGCGTTAGTTTCGATGGCATTGTCGAGCGCGTTAAAGCCCTTCTTGACGACATTCAAGACAATATCTTCCATAAGGCAAAGGCGTTCCGTGACTCGCATATCTACGAATGCGACAACTACGAAGAGTTTAAAGAGAAGGTGAAAGATGGCGGTTTCTTCCTCTGTCATTGGGATGGAACTGAAGAGACAGAAGCCAAGATCAAGGAGGATACACAAGCCACTATCCGTTGCGTTCCATACATGTTTGAACAGACACCGGGCGTTGATATGGTAAGTGGAAAGCCTGCTAAGTATCGCGTCATCATCGCAAGATCATATTAAAAACATATTGTCTCCAACTCGAGAAATCAGTTTCTTGGGCTGGAGACAATTGCTTTATACAATATTAATATCCTATTCACTAAAAACCAAAAGCGTATGAAAAAGACATTTCTAACATTCGTTTTCTTACTCACAGCAGTAGCTTTACAGGCGCAAACGCTCATCAAAGCGAACTTTAATAAGGGCGATAAAGCTACCTATGAATATACTGCAAACATTGATTTGGCAAGTATGATGCAAGGCAAAACACTGACTGCCAACGTGACAAGTAAGCTGCATGTCGATGTGAAGGAAGCCAATGCCGAGGGGTATCAGATCGAACTTCTCTTCTCCGATTTAAAGGTAGATGGTGATGAGACAGCACTCCAGCAGGGGGGTGGACAGCTATTGACAATGCTGAACGATGTACCTCTGCTCTATCAAACCGATAAGAATGGAGCTCTCAAGAAGTTGCTTAATTCCGAGGAAGCAGTGGGCAAGATGAGTAAGACAGGCATAGCTAAGATTGATTCATTATACGCCAAGAACCCAGAGATCGAAAAGGTTAATCCAAAGATGAACATGCTCATGGCACTTAGTAACACACTCACAGAAGAGTTCATAACAGAGTATGTTAAGGAGCAAACAGTATTCAGTCTCTATGGCAAGACATTGAAGACTGGCGATCAAGAAGATAAGTCGGTTCAGGGCATGAAGACCACTACCTCTTATGATGTCAATCAAATCCTTGGAATGCTCACCATCGTGGGTAAGGTCAAAGCGAACATGTCAGAAGACGACGTAAAGGGCTTCCTCATCGGTAATATGAAGAAGTTTGGAGTAGGCGACGATGCCGTTTCGCAGATTGAAAAGAACTGGTCGCAAATGAGAGCAATGGGTATGACTACTATCTCTTATAACGCCACTGACACCTATCATTTCACCCCTTCTTTTTGGGTAAATGATTACACCACGGAGTCGAGAATGAAGCTCATGGGGATGGATGTAAAGGGTAAAGGCGAGTTTAAGTTGGGTGAGCATAGTTGGAAGTAAGGCCTCCCCAAGCCCCTCCGAACGGAGGGGATGTCTTCCCACAAAGCCTTTCTTTAATTTAAAATGCATAATTCAAAATTCAAAATTATGATTAGTTCTGTTTGAAGTGATGGTCTGCTAAGATGCTCTGTACCATATAGTTCTGTGTAA
>ERZ772807.96-NODE-96-length-57149-cov-7.489771_pt1 | contig 57149 bp, 37 predicted proteins | sample MGYA00511472_ERZ772807 | MGnify/ENA primary metagenome ERZ772807 (study PRJEB29015, sample SAMEA2737947) | human oral metagenome | biome: human oral; feature: human-associated habitat; material: dental | place: China | collected 2039 ... | reverse complement strand
AGAACGAATGGGCCGGCGCCCAGGCGTTCTCCTCCTTCGACACCTACATGGCGCCGTTCGTGCGGCTCGACAAAATGACCTACGGTCAAGTTAAACAGTGCATCCAGGAGCTCATCTTCAACCTCAACGTGCCCTCGCGCTGGGGGAGCCAGTGCCCGTTCACCAACCTCACGTTCGACTGGACGTGCCCGGCCGACATCGCCGAGGACCACCCCTACGTCGGCGAGGAGGTCTGCGATTTCACGTACGGCGAGCTGCAGGCCGAGATGGACATGATCAACCGCGCCTACATCGAGGTGATGACCGAGGGCGACGCCGACGGCCGAGTCTTCACCTTCCCGATCCCGACGTACAACATGACGAAGGACTTCGACTGGGATTCGCCGAACGCCCAGCTGATGTTCGAGATGACGGCCAAATACGGCCTGCCGTATTTCCAGAACTTCATCAACTCCGAGCTGGACCCGGGCATGATCCGTTCGATGTGCTGCCGCCTCCAGCTGGATCTGCGCGAGCTGCTCGCCCGCGGCAACGGCCTCTTCGGCTCGGCCGAGCTGACCGGCTCGATCGGCGTCGTCACGATCAATCTGGCGAGGCTCGGATACGTGTACGCGGGCGACGAAGAAGGGCTTTTCGCGCGCCTGGACCACCTGGCGGACCTCGCGTCCTCGACGCTCGAAAAGAAGCGGGCGAAGGTCCAAGAGCTCATGGACGCCGGCCTGTACCCCTACAGCCTGCGCTACTTGGGGCACCTGAACAACCACTTCTCGACGATCGGCGTCAACGGGATGAACGAGATGATCCGCAACTTCACGGGCGACCGCTGCGACATCGCCGACGAGTGGGGCCACGCCTTCGCCCTGCGCGTGCTCGAGCGCGTCCGTGACCGCCTCGTCTCCTACCAGGAGGCGACGGGGAATCTGTACAACCTCGAGGCCACTCCGGCGGAGGGCACCACGTACCGTTTCGCGAAGGAAGACCGCAAGCGATTCCCCGGCATCCTTCAGGCGGGGACGGACGCCCAGCCGTACTACACGAATTCCTCGCAGCTGCCCGTCGCCTACACGGAAGACGCCTTCGAGGCGCTTCAGATGCAGGCCGATCTTCAGTCGATGTACACGGGAGGGACGGTCCTGCACCTGTATATGAACGAGCGGATGAGCTCCGGCCGGGCGTGCAAGGAGCTCGTGCGCCGGGCGCTGACGAACTTCCACCTTCCGTACATCACGATCACCCCTACATTCTCGATCTGCCCGGTCCACGGCTACCTTGCCGGCGAGCACAAGCTCTGCGAACGCTGCGCCGCCGAAAACCCCGACGCCGAGCCGCAGGAATGCGAGGTGTGGACGCGCGTCATGGGCTATTTCCGCCCGGTGGCCTCCTTCAACATCGGGAAGAAGGGCGAGTACAACGAGCGCACGCCCTTCACCGAGAGGGCCTCGCGGCTTCCCAAGATCAGCGCCGACGTGCGCGGAAAGGTCGACGCCGAAGGCCTGATCGGCGCGGCGGGCCCGACGGTTGGCGTCGGAGCCTCGACCGACGCCGCGGCCGATGCGGAGCGCGTTGGCGGCGCTGTGGGCGTGGGGGCCTCGATCGACGCCAGCGGACCGGCGAATGCCGCTGCGGCAGACGAGGCGAGCGCGCCCGGAGGAGCCGGGGCGCCGCGGCCGTGACTGTGGCAGAGAAGCCGGCTGCGGGGGCGTCGGCGGGGGGCGTCACACCCCCAGCCGACGCCCCGAACCACAAGCCCCCTAAAAGCGCTCGGAGGCCCGGAGCGCCCTCCGTCACGTCGAAAACTGAGCCCTCCGCCGATTCTCTGGCGATCGCGGGACTGGTTCCCCTCTCCACGGTGGACTGGCCCGGCAAGCTCGCCGCGGTGGTCTTCCTCCAGGGCTGCCCGCTGGCCTGCCCGTATTGCCAGAACGAGGCGATCCTCGACCCGAAAGTCCCCGGGGCCGTGCCGTGGTCCCAGGTGGAGGCGCTTCTGGCCCGACGGGCCGGGCTGCTTGACGGCGTCGTCCTGACGGGCGGCGAGGCGCTGCGCCAGGCGGGGGTCGTCGACGCGGCGAGGCGGGTGCGCGAGATGGGCTTCGGCGTCGGCCTGCACACGGCCGGGGCTTACCCGCGTGCGCTCGCGAAGACGCTGCCGCACACCGACTGGGTGGGCATCGACGTCAAGGCGATGCCGGATGACTACGCCGCGGCGACCGGCTTCGGGGCGGGGGCAAAGGCCTGGCAGTCGCTGGACGCGGTGCTCGAGGCGTCGGCCGAGCGCGCGTGCCCGGCTCTCGCCGCTGAGGCTGCCGACGCCGATCGCGTGGATCAGCGCGCTGGCGCCGATTACATGGTTGAGCCCGCCGACGTCGGCCCTCTCGACTATGAGGTCCGCACGACCGTCTACCCCGGCGCGCCCGTCACGGAGCGCTTCGAGGAGCTGCTCGGAGAACTGCGCGCTCGCGGGGTGCGGAACTTCGCGCTGCAGGAAGCTCGAACCGACGGCACGCCCGTGGCTTTCCGCGCTCAGGCGCTCGCCTGGGATCGGCGGGCCTGGGCGAAGCGCCTCGCCGAAATGGTCGATGCGGCAAGCCGGGCGGGCTTCGAAAGCTTCGAGGCGCGTTTGGCCTGATTGGCCGGGGCATACCCGGCGGTGCTGACTGTATCTCGCCGGGTGGGGCCGGCGAGTGCGTTTGACCCTGGTTGGTCGCAATTCCTTGTCTTTGCGACGACGCTTAGATGTTGCCCTTGCATGCGAAGCGCAGACCGGGACTCGTGTCGTCGCCGCTTTCCACGACATGCAATACGTGTGGTCACCGTCACATTACATAGTGTCGGAAAAAGGTTGTGCACCCGCCCGGCCGGGAGTACTCTACTATTACGCAACCGATTCGGACGGAGGCGAAAGCCGGACGTCGGGGTGCAGTGACAACCGCATAACAATCACAACATTTCTCTACGTAAGACACTCTCAGGAGGTTCAGCTGGTGACCGTTTTTCATCTTAACACGGACAAGTTCAGTGCGCAGCTCGGGACGCTGCGTCAGGCGGGGGCGCATTTCCAGGAAGCCAAGGCCACGTTTTACTCCCATGTGAAAGCCTCTATGGACGCCTGGTCCGACGTCGCCGAGCTCGGCCAATACGGACGGTTGCTGACTGGCACTCTGGCCGTGATCAGCGACGAGTTGGGCAATACCTCGGCGCGCTACACGCGCACCATCGTCAACCTCCAACAGGCCGTGGCTTCCTTCCAGTCCGTCAGCGAGGCCGACCGTCAACGATACTTGGACGTTTTGGCGGATCTGACCGACAGATTCTCCTACACCCCGCCGGCCGAGCTCGCCCAAGCCGCGGCCGCCCTCCACACCTTCGTCGACCCTGCGGGCAAGGATCCGTATGGGGGCTTGCCCGCAGGGGACGGGGTCAGCGACGCCGACAATTGCAACGGCGCCGCCACGGCCGGGGACGCCCGCGCCGACGCCGACCGGGCCCGTGCCCATGCGAATGCCGGGAGGAATCATGGCCACCCCTAATGTCGACCACCTGTTCGGCATCGAGCCGTGGGACCCGCGTGCCAACGACGCCACCACCGAGGCGGTGAAAACCATCGGGGACAAACTCCACCTGGTGGCCGACCTGACCGGGCGGGTTGCCGCAGACCTCGGCATGAACGGGGCCACGGCGGAGGCCGCCGCGGGCGAGCTCGATTCCCTGACCACCCGCGTGCGTCGTTCAGCCGAAGGGATGCACTCCATCGCCCAAAGCCGCACCACCGTCACAACCGCTGGACGCCACGCCCAAGACACCAGCAAACAACTCCAAAAACAACTCACGGAATCTAACGAGTACTATAATTTTCTCGAATCTACGGCAGGGTCCAATCCCGTAGCCACGGTTGCGCTTGCCCACGCTCGGGAAGTGCGTGACGCGAAGCATGCGGAGTTGGATGCCCACGCTTCGAAAGAGCTGGCAAATCTGGACCATGTCGCGGCCGCCGAGGGCAAGGGCCTGCCCTTCCAACCCGAAGAGCAATCCTCCGCCAGCGGGCACGGTCAAGCCTCCGAGAGCACCTCCGGCACAGGAGGAGGGGGCCGAGACCCCCGTTCTTCTCAAGGTTCTGCTTCTGGCGGAGCTGAGGGGCACGTGTCTTCAGGGCCGGGCCAGAATGCGGGCCTGCCGCGCTCGGCCACCGAGTGGAGGGCCACCGGCCTTGGTGAGACGGTCGGCTCGCCCGGACACGCCAACGAAACTTTTTTCCCGCAACGCTCGCCGAGTGCGGATGCAAGCATCGGTTTGCAAGGCTCGCATTACGCGCCACAGCATGTCGACGATCACGGCGGGGCCTTGCGCAGCGGACCGGTGCGTCCGTCGGGCCTGGACTCGCCTGCCGTTCATAACCCTCTTGCTGTGGCGGCGACGATGACCGGCGGGGCCGTCGGCTACAAGGTCTTCCAAGCCATCCGCGCCGCAAAGGCGGCCCCTGCCGCACCGGTTTCGCCGAGAACGGCTGTTCAGTCGGGCGCCGCCACCCGCGCCGCACTCAGCCCCCGCGGGAGCGGAATTCTCCGCGGAGCGACCACCGCCGCTCGCACCCCCGTCTCGGGGACAAGCCCGTCCTCGTCTCGGGGCGGAGCCTCAGGCATTGCCCGCCCGGCCGCAGCCTCGGCCTCGGGTCGTTCATCGGGCATCCTGCGCGGGGCGACCACAGCTCCCAGAGCAACTGCCGCCTCGACAAGATCGTCTGCTTCACGCAGCGGGATTGTGCGTGGGGCGACCACCGCCTCTAGAGCCCGGACGAACGATCCCGCCGTCTCAAGAACCAACGGGACAGGCTCCTACAACCGGACAGGCTCAACCGTCTCGGCCTCCGGGAACACCGCCGGAAGTCAGACAGTGAGTCGGACCACAAGCCAACCCTCAGAAAGAACTGCGAGCAGTTCCGGATCCAAGACCCGCACCGCAGGCGGAGCCTCAGCCACCCGAGTGGGACAGAACCGGGACGCGCGGAGCACGTCCGCCGGGCGCTCTCTCGGCGCTCGGGCAGCCAGCCCGTCTCGAGGAGCGGACTCGTCAAACCAGCGCGTGGCTTCCCGTCAAGCCCTTTCCGGCCTGACAGGCAAACACGCCCGCAGGTCGGACAAAAAGAAGGCTTCTTCCGGCTCCGGCCTCCGCGAGGATAAGAACATCTCGGCCTACGAACCCGACAGGCGCATCACCTTCCTACCGGCAGGCCCGCACCCAACCGACAACAGCAGCCGGTAAACTCGAAAGCCGGGCGGGGACACGACTTGCATGTCCCCGCCCGGCTTTTTCCTTTCTGCGGTTTCGATGTCCCTATCGGTCCTGTATCCTGGCTGAAGCTGCCGGGCGGTTTACGTCCACAGGCATCTCCTCGGGTCGAAAACTCTAATACAGGTTGTTTTTGGCTTGTACAGCGCTGTGTTGTTTCCTTTTGCGTGCGGTTCGAAGGGCTGCTAGTCCTCCGAGGGTCAGTGCTGCCAGCGCTGCGCAGCCGACGCTGGTCCACACCCACAGCGATGAATCATCTCGCGCGACCCGACGGCCCGAAGATGCAGCAGTCGTTGTCGGAGTGTCGGCAGCCGGGCTGGCCGAACTGCCCTTGCGGGAAGTAATGGTAAAACCATCTGCTATGTAATCAATTCCGTTTATTTTGACTTTATTTCCAGAGACTGACCCTACATTTGCTTTTATTATTTTCCCAGGCATAATTATTGTTGTTCTAGCAGTTACTGTATCCAAATCTGGTTTTCTTACATTTGAAGCGGGCAGTGTAATTGTGTATGAATTGCTTCTTTCCTCAAACTTAACATTGTCAGGCGTTACTTTAGACGTGATTCTGCATGTCAAATTCCCATTGGGAGGCGTGATATCTTCTGTTTTCCCCTCCGCCAGAAACTTACGGGTCGCGGATGCAACAGTTCTTAGCTCATCGCAGTTTCCTTTGAGCTCCCGCATAGAACCGGTTTCGTCCTCAACGATGATCTCCGTCCTGACGCTCCCGTCGGCTTTGAACTCAAACGTCGAGTCCGTGCGACACCCGCCCAACAGCAGGGCCATGGAGGCAGCGAGAGCCGTCGCGAAACGCACGGCGACTTTACGGTGAAGGCGCATTTCCTCCGATTTTTCCCCGCAGGAACGATGGCCCGAGGCCTCCCTCGCCCCTTGCCTGCACGCGCTGGACACATCGTCATTTCTCGTGGCGCGGCCGATGCAAAATTGGTTGTCGGTCATTCCCGCCCCTTCTTGACCAGTCGGTACACCGATGCATAAGTTTCAGGTTCGTATACAGCCTAGCGCATTCGGCCCGGACGCCGACACCGAAGGGCGACCATGCCTGCCGCGCTGTGAGTCGGCCGATAATCTGGAGACGCACCCCTATATGAATCCTCCGGCCTAAAGCCGGCCACAATCGCGACCGAGCTCGTTGAGCTGCTATCGGGCGGACGACGTGTTGCCATCGCCCCTTGCTGCCTCGGGGCGGGGCTGGCGGTGATTTCGCGTATGGGGCTAAGCGCGTTTCCCGCGCGGTGCCTCTGCAAATCGGCTAAAAGAGGACAGATGGGTGGCCGTCGGCGTCGGTCGCGTTGTCACCTTGGCCAGTTGGGGCTGCCGGACGACGGTGGCGCTGAGACGGTCTCCGGCCTCGAGCTGTTTGCGGCTTGTGCGGTGTGTTGTTTCTTTTTGCGTGCGGTTCGGAAGGTTGTGAGTCCTCCGAGGGTCAGTACGGCCAGCGTTGTGCAGCCGATGCCGGTCCATACCCACGGCGACGAAGCCGCGTGGGTGCCGTGGCGGTTGGTCGGCGCGGCCGCGCCTTTCGTTGATTGGCGGGCAGTCGGCCCGTCCGAGTTGTTTTTGTGGGAGGTGATGGTGAAGCCGGTGATGGGGTAGTCATAGCCGTCGATTATTACTTTGTTGCCGCGGACTTTGCCGATGCTGCTTTTAATGACTTTGCCTGGCATGGTGATTGTCGTCGTCATTGTCAGCCCATCGAGATCGGCGCCGTCTGGAAGCGAGGGCTTCATGGAGATCGACAACGTGTCCGCGTTGTCTTTGACTGTCACCTCGTCATGGGGCACGTTCGAGGTCGCCTTGCAGCGAATATGGCCACCCGGCGCGGTGACGTCTTCCATCTTCGCCGCAGCAGCGTATCTGGCAGTGGTGCCAAAGTATTCCCTAAGCTCTTCGCAGTTGCCTTTGAGGGTTCGCATTGAGTCGGTGGTGTCTTCGAATACGATTTCAGTGTACTGGCCCCCGTCGGCTTTGAATTCGACCTTCGCGTCGATCCGACACCCGCTCAAACACACCAGGCACACACCCAACGCCACAACTGCGCCGCGCAGACCCAGCCTCCCCTTGGCGTCCGAGACACCACTTGCCTCCCACGGAAACAGTGGTGAGGACAGAACCTTTTTGCCTGCAAGCGCGCCAAGCAAATCATTTTCTTCCAAGTCGCTCCAGTCCCTTAGTGGCAGCAGTTATTGCATACCAAATATGCAGGTATTTGCGAAAGGAATGCATACGGACTGCTTCCATCTTAAAAACCGCGGTTACCATTGATACCGGCTCTTCTCGTACGCCTCTGCTTTTTTACAATGGCAACAATGCCGATAACAATGCCTAAACTAGCGAGACCGGTAAGGATCCAGACCCAAACTGGAGGATTGTCGTCCTCAATGCTATCCAATCTCTCACCTTCCTTAGCCTCCGCTTTTCGAGTCGCTTTACTTGCGTCATCTTTTGCCACAATGGTAAATCCGTTTTCGATGCTATCAATTCCTTTGTAAATAACCGTATTGTCTTTAATTACTCCTCCTTGGGAGGCATGAACAATTTTTCCTGGCATTACGAACTTGAAAGTTGTCTCCACTTCCTCGTCATCGTCCCCTCCTGTTTCTAAAGGCTTTTCCAATTTCGCTGTATACAAATTACCATTTTTTACTAGTTTTACATTATCAAAAGGCGTGTTTGACGTTAATTTACATGTTAAATGCCCTCCTGGGCGAGTGATATCTGTGGCTGTCGCATCGACCATAAACTTCCCTAAAGGACCTAAGTATCTTTTAAGCTGATCGCAATTACCTTTTAATTGCTTCATTGAATCATTGCTATCTTCGAAGACCATTTCCGAATGCATGGAACCATCAGGTCTAAATTCGAAAGACGAATTGACTTTACAAGCACTTAAAGCAATGAGAACGGTTAGCGCCAATGCGCTAAAAATTTTCACTCGTTTTAGATCTGATGAACTTGTCAAGGATGCAGAATTCATTTCTAACCCTCCCAGGGGATGCGAGTTCCTGATTTGATCCCGTTGTCTCATATCGTCCAGTGTATTAGATTCCGTCTGCCCATGGAGGCCGGGAATAGGTCGAGAATGGATGGGCACTCTCTAGGGCCTGGACGGCCAGCGATCCGCGACGCTCGTTTAGGAAAGGCATGAAGGCAGTTGAGTTCCTTCCTCTCGCCGAACTTATCGTTAACTTTAACAGCCGTTGGTAATGCTAAAGCAGACATGGCTGTCGAGAGTGGATGGTTTTGAACTGAATCACTTAGCGCCGGACAACGCTTAGTCGGTATTCGCCATACAGTATGCATCGGCTAAAGGAGGCGGATGATGGCCGTCGGCGTCGGTTGTATTGTCACCTTGACCAGTTGGGGCCGCCGGACGGTCCTGCTGAGACGGTCTCCGGCCTCGAGCTGTTTGTGGCTTGTGCAGTGCTGTGTTGTTTCTTTTTGCGTGCGGTTCGGAAGAATGTGAGTCCTCCGAGGGTCAGTGCGGCCAGCGTTGTGCAGCCGACGCCGGTCCACACCCACAGGGACGAATCACCGTGTGAGCCCTGTGTGCCGGTCGACGTGGCTGTGCTTGTCGTTGATTGGCGGGCGCTCGGCTCGGTGGCTGGGCTAGCTGAGTCGTTTTTGCGGGAGGTGATGGTGAAGCCGGTGATGGGGTAGTCATAACCGTCGATTACTACTTTGTTGCCGTGAACTTTGCCGATGCTGCTTTTAATGACTTTGCCTGGCATGGTGATCGTCGTCGTCATTGTCAGCCCATCGAGATCGGCACCGTCCGGAGGCGAGGACTTCATGGAGATCGACAACGTGTCCCCGTTGTCTTTGACCGTCACTTCGTCATGGAGAATGTTCAAGGTCGCCTTGCACCGAAGATGACCACCCGGCGCGGTGATATCTTCCATCTTCGCTGCAGCAGCGTATCTGGCAGTGGTGCCAAAGTACTCCCTCAGCTCTTCACAGTTACCTTTGAGGGTTCGCATTGAGTCCGTGGTGTCTTCGAATACGATCTCGGTGTATTGGCTGCCGTCGGCTTTGAATTCGACCTTCGCGTCGATCCGGCAGCCGCTCAAACACGCCAGGCACACGCCCAACGCCACAGCTGCGCCGCGCAGGCCCAGCCACTTCTTTCTGGCGTCCGAGGCGCCACACCGTCGTCGCCCTGTGCCCGCACGCACCAACGAACTCCAACCGTGGAGCCTTCCAACACTCATGCCGAGCCTCCTAACAGCCAAGGCGGCAATTCCGCGCTCTACCGCACAGCCTAGCCCAGCCTGCACAGGCTTCGAACGCGCAGCCGCCTTCTCGCCTCAGAAATGGCCGGGCGGGTTTGCTTGGGGATTTCGGGTGCGCCTCTTTCGAGCCGCAACAACGGCAAGGCCCGCCAAGGCCAAACCCAACCCGCCCAAACCGGCAGCCCACGCCCACGGCGGAAAGCCTTGCCCATTGTCCGCGCCGGAAGGGCGTTTGCCCTTCAAGCCTCCAGATTGAGGATTCGAAGACGGGCCGCGAGATCCTTCCTTTTCTGAGGTGATCTTCAGACCGTCGACCAGATAGTCGACCCCTGTGATCACAACTTTGTTCCCTCGACTGTCGCCGACGCTAGTCTTGACTACCTTCCCGGGCATGACGATCGTCGTCTTCGCAGTCAACCCCTCCATATCCTCTTTAGTCTCACTTGTAGGCTTAAGCGCAAGAGTGTAGGAATTGCCTTCAGTTGTGAACTTTGCTCTTTCGATTGGTGTGTTCGATGTGATTTTGCAAGTTAGGTGGCCGCCGGAAGGGGTGACGTCCTCCATTTTTCCATCAACAATGAACTGGCCCACTGGTCCGATATAGTTCTTTAACTGTTCGCAGTTTCCTTTGAGCGTTCGCATCGAGTCGGTGTCGTCTTCGAATACGATCTGCGTCCTCACCCTCCCGTGGGCTTTGAACTCAAACGTCGAGTCCGTGCGACACCCGCCCAACAGCAGCGTTGATATTGCTGCACACGGCGTCGCAAGGCCCCGTTGCTTCAGAGAACGCTGAGGTCCCCGTACAGAAAAGCGCCAACAGGCACGCCGCCTTCTTTCCATCCCCTTGCCGAAAAGCTGTCCACAAACCATGCCGAGCCTCCTGTCCAACGACCGACGCGGCAGTTCCGCACTTTTACCGCCCAGCCTAGTTCAGCCGCACCCGCAGACGCAGGCTTCGAGACACTGGAAAGACGTCGAAGTCTCAGGAGAAGCCCAGCCTCCAGAGGGAAGCGAGCGCGCAAGACTTGGCGCAAGCAAGAACGTCCAGAGGCAAAACCAGCCCCCACCGCAAGAAGACGTGTGCCGCCGTTCGAGGTTCTCAGACCTTTCGACAGTTGAGAAGAGCGGTACAGCGTATGCCCGTGCTTTCCAGGATGGCCTTGTTTTTCTGATCGAAGCCGATGCCGGTTTTAGTCGAGGCCAGTGCGGGTTTTAATCGAAACCGGCGTCGACGCGACTGGAATCCTCGTTCTCTTTCCTCACGGAAAAGGCGCTAGCCCCAACAATTGCGGTCAGGGCTCCGGTGCCGATAAGGGCCCACATCCACAAAGGCAGCCCTTTCTTCGCGCTGTCTGAGCGTGACGGCGAACTACTCGTGCCATTCGCTTCTGAGGTGATCTGAAAACCGTCTGTGAGATAGCCTGTCCCGTCAATTACTACTTTGTTGCCGTGAATTGTCCCTGTATTCGTTTTAAGAACTTTTCCTGGCATGATAATCGTTGTCTGTGCAGTCTTAATTGGAATTCTTCTTCCTGTCTTTAAAGGCTCGTATGTAAGCGAATAAGAACTTCCTAATTTTTTTAAACTAATGCCATATATGCTGTTTATGGGCGTGTTTGACGTCGCTTTGCAAGTAAACACCCCTCCAGGTTTTGTAATATTATCGATCTTTGCCCCATCGAGGAATTTCAGGCTGACAGGTATAGCGATCTTTAAGTCGTCGCAGTTTCCTTTGAGCGTTCGCATTGAGTCGGTGTCGTCTTCGAATACGATCTCTGTTCTCACGCTTCCGTCGGCTTTGAACTCCAACGTCGAGTCCGCGCGGCATCCGCCCAGCAGCGCCGCAGACCCGGCGAGTGCGATCAGCGAACGCGCGGCCGCTTTGCGGCAGAGGCGCATCGTCTCGGTTGCTTTCCCGCTAGGACGCCGCCGCATGTCCGAGTCCCTCCCCGGCTCTTGACCGCACGCGCCGGAAACACCGTCATTTCCCGCCGCGCGGCTGACACGAAATCGGCTTTCGATCATCTCGTTCTCCTTGACCAAGTGGCTAATCGATGCATAAGTTTCATGATTGCACTCAGACTAGCGCGCAACTCGCCCGGACTCAGCCTAGCGCAGTCCGCCCAGACGCCAACGCCAAAGAGCGGCCATGCGAGCCGCGCAGCGGGTCGGCCGATAACCTGGAGTCATGACTCCACGTGAATCCGCTGGCCCGGGGCCGGCCACAATCGCGCCCGAGCTCGTTGAGCTGCTGTCGGGCAACGACGTCGTCGCGATCGCCCCCGCACTGCTCGGGGCGAGGCTGGCGGTGGCGTCGCCGGAGGGGACCGTGGCCGTGCGGCTGACGGAGGTCGAGGCGTATGCAGGCGAGATCGACCCCGGGTCGCATGCCTTCCGCGGCCGGACGGCCCGCAATTCTTCGATGTTCGAGGCGGCAGGCCGGGTGTACGTCTATTTCACGTACGGGATGCACCACTGCGTGAACGTCGTGTGCGGGGCGGAGGGCGTTTCGCGCGCGGTGCTTCTGCGAGCCGGCGAGATTGTGGAGGGCGTCGACGTCGCACGTGGGCGGCGGCCCGCCGCTCGGAAGGACAGGGATTTGGCGCGCGGGCCGGCCAGGCTGACGTCGGCGCTGGGGTTGACGCGCGAGGACGACGGCGAACTTCTGGGCGGTGCGGGTTCGCGGATCTGCCTTGAGCTGGCCGGGCCCGCCGACGCCGTTCCGGCGGAACTGGTGCGAAGCGGGCCGCGGGTCGGCGTTGCCGGGCCCGGCGGCGACGGCGAGGCTTTCCCTTGGCGTTTCTGGATCGACGGCGATCCGACCGTTTCGCCTTACAAGCCGGCGGCCAGGCGCAAATGAGCGTCTGAGCCAAGCTGACCCGCGCACGTGCGGCAAAACTGAGGCGACGTTCGAGGCGACTCTTGCAGGCCGACCGCCATGCGCGAATGAACGGCCAAGCTAATTTCTGCTTACTCCTTTCTTCTTACCTTGGTAACGTCGCCAAGCGCGGATGAGCGGCCGGAGACCAGATGTGGATAAGCGGCCGAATACGGGGTGGGCGGCTGGGGCCAGATGCGGATAGGCGGCCGAATGCGGATGGACGCCCAATCCAGTCCGCATACTCCTTTCCTTGCGCCCTGGCGATTCCTCTTGCTTCGGCGATCTTGCTGCCCCGGCGATGTAGCCGAGTCCGGCCTGAAGCGCCGCCGGACCATCGGTCTCAAGGGCGACGTTGAGGAAGGCAGCGATCCGATCGCCGCGCTTGCCGACCGCAAGGCGGCGTCGGACGAAGCGAATCCGTACGCCCGACGCCGCGTGGTCCTTGCGTGGCAGTCCGCAGAGCGCCATGCTCCCGGTGCCCAACTCCGTTCGACTCGTGTCGATCAGTGCGGAGCCTCGTCTCGCTCAAAACCTTAATGCACCTTTTGGTGCTCAGTGCTTTCCGACCAGGGAAGAGGCCCAAGGGGCGGGGCTGGAAAACTTGTCTCAATGCACCTTCTGGTGCCCAGCGCTTTCCGATCTTTCGTCGGTGCCGGACGGCTGGTCGAAGGATCGCATCGTGTCTCAATGCACCTTCTGGTGCTCAGTGCTTTCCGACATGGAAGACCGCTTCGCGGGATACTGGAAGTTCCTCGACGGGTCTCAATGCACCTTCTGGTGCTCAGTGCTTTCCGACCTTGACGGGTTGAGTGAAGGACAGCGGGCAACGATCGGTCTCAATGCACCTTCTGGTGCTCAGTGCTTTCCGACGCGAACCGGAAGACCTTTGCGACAACAACTTCCAAGACGTCTCAATGCACCTTCTGGTGCTCAGTGCTTTCCGACCTTAACGGCGATGCACTTGACGAATATCTCATTATGGTCTCAATGCACCTTCTGGTGCTCAGTGCTTGCCGACTCTCCGGCGAACAGTCAAGACCGGGCGTCGTCCAGTCTCAATGCACCTTCTGGTGCTCAGTGCTTTCCGACGAGCCGACATCGATTGGGACGACCTAGAATATGCGTCTCAATGCACCTTCTGGTGCTCAGTGCTTTCCGACAGGAAATCTCGTCGCTCGACACGGCGGCGATCATGTCTCAATGCACCTTCTGGTGCTCAGTGCTTTCCGACCCCGAAGCATCGTACAGGTGCAGTCCAAGCTCTTGTCTCAATGCACCTTCTGGTGCTCAGTGCTTTCCGACGAAAGGCACCTACCATGTGGACGCTTGAAGGTATCGCCAAGTCTCAATGCACCTTCTGGTGCTCAGTGCTTTCCGACTCGACGATTGACACGACGACGACGGGCTCGTCAAAGGTCTCAATGCACCTTCTGGTGCTCAGTGCTTTCCGACACGATGGGATGTTTTTGCATCGAACCAAAGTCCGGTCTCAATGCACCTTCTGGTGCTCAGTGCTTTCCGACTTGCTGAGGCGTCGTTTGATGATTGGGTTGCGCAGGAGGGTCTCAATGCACCTTCTGGTGCTCAGTGCTTTCCGACCGGAAGTTGACGCCTGAAGAGCTTGAACTGCTGGTCTCAATGCACCTTCTGGTGCTCAGTGCTTTCCGACTCCGCCCCCAGAAAACCGCGCCACAACGCCGTTTACCGGAACGAAATCGCCGCCGACCTGGAAAGCACCACATCGAATCGGCCCGCACCTGTCCAATTAAACCACACAACCGCGAAAAACCGCCACAAAACGACCCAGCGCCGCCGACGCCCCCTACCCGCTGGTACGCCACCGACTTTCAACGAACCCAAGCCAAAAAACCGACCCCTCACAACTACGCCAGAGTGAACTTCGTCTTATTGGGCGTCTAGAGTCCCTTGCTGCAAAGTGATGACTATTTTGCCAGCGGAAGAACTGATACAGGTCTACACTGAAATCAAAATCACGCGAAAGCGCCAGATCGAAAATCAACAACACAGGATCGGAGATTGGGTGCTCCTCTGCGTCAACGACGCGGAAACATATACCAGACTTATTAAAGGCTAGAAAGCAATGGACGCTTCACTACATTCGCAAGCGCGCGGGTCATTCCGACGTCGTCCGATCCTTGCTGGATCGGGCTGCTCCGGAAAGGATCGCTACCCGCTTCGCATCCTTGAAATCGCAAGAACTGCCGAACGAGCCGAAGAGCCTCCGGAACTCTGCTTGAGCGCTCCGGGCCTCGACGGCGGGGCCCGCCCGCCAGCGCCAGCCGGATCTGCCTTCCGGGGCGCTGCCGGGTTCGGGAGCGTCTTTGAGCGCTTAACGTCGTTCGAAGAACTGGCTGCCGCGTGGAACGCGGTGCTGGCCGAAGACATCCTTGACCAGCAGCTTCGACGCCAAGCGAAAGAGATAGGGGCCGATCTCGCCGTCTTTCTCGGCAGGCTCTCCGCCGAACTCCGAACCGGGCTGTACAAGCCGGGCCCGCTCTATCCGCTCAAGCGCGAAAGGCTCGGCCCGTTGCGCGGAGGTTTAGGGGCGCCGGTCCTGTGGGTTCCCTCGCTGCGGGACGGCATAGTGGAACGCGCTGTTGCGGCTGCCGTCGGCCCGGCGGCCGAGGCACTGCAATCGTCGAGCTCGTTCGGAGCGCGCACCGGGCTCGGAATCGACGCCGTCGTCGGCCGCCTCACCCGCCTGCGAGGCGAAGGCTGCGCGAACGTCCTTCTCCTGGAAATCGAGGGGTGCGAATCCGGGGTCGACCTCGATGACGCTCTGGAAACGCTCCGCCGAGGCGTGCCTTGCGAGCGCACGCTAGACCTCCTCTGCCTGCTCGGCCTGCCGCGCTTCGAAGGCGTTCGGCCGGGCGCTGAGGACAGGCTGCGAGGGGTGCTCGAAGGCTCGTCGCTTCGCCCTCTTTTGGAGAATCTCGCTTTGACCGACGTCGACGACGCAATGTGCGACGCCGGATTCGCCTATCTCCGCCACGGCTCCAAAATCGCAATGTGTGCGCCGGGGCGCTCCGAGCTCGTGGACGGGCTCGCCCTTATAACCGAACTTGTCCGCTCTCGCGGGCTGACGATCAACGAGGATGCAACTGCCATGACCAGCTTCGACGAAGGATTCTGCCATCTCGGCATCGACTATTCGCAGGACCGGCCGCTTGAGCCGTCCGCCGAGGCCGCCGCCCCCGTTCATGTCGTGTACGTCGGACGGGACGGCTCCCGCGTGCACGTGGCCAAGGAGCGGCTGATTGTGGACGCGCCTGACGGGCTGCCCCAAATGTCGATCCCGCGGCGAATGGTGAGCCGCATCGTGCTCACGGGAAACGTCGGCCTTTCGGCCGGGGCGCGCTCGTGGGCGCTGTACAACGACATCGATGTGCTCTGCCTTTCCCGCCGCGGCACCTACTTGGGCCAGCTCGCCGGGCCGCGATCGACGGCAAACGCCCAGCGCCTCCTGAGGCAGGCGGAGTTCGCGGCCGACGAAGAGGCGCGGCTCCCGCTTGCCCGGAGCATCGTGCGGGCCAAGCTCCGCAACCAGCTCCACGTCCTGCACAGGCTCGCGCGCAGGGAAAGGGAGGGAAGCGCGGGCGGCGTCGAAAGCGCGGGCGCGGCCATGGGCGACGGGATGGAGGTGTGCGGTAATGCGGGCGTGGCCTCCGGCGGCGGCGCTAGGGAGGCTGTCGGCGGCGCCGACGTTGCCAGTGCGGCTGCGGCTGCCGGTTTCGACGACTTGCAGGCTCGCGGGAACGCAAACGTCGGCGAGAGCAAAGGCGGCGGCTGGCACATCGGCGGCGTCGGGCTGGAAGCGGCGTGCCGCGACATCCGCTGCATCATGGCGGACTTGCCCGACGCCGCGAGCATCGAGGAGATCATGGGCATGGAGGGCGCAGCCTCGAACGTCTACTTCGCGTGCGTGGCGGGCTTGCTTCCGCCGGAGGTCTCTTTTCCCTGCCGCAGCAGGCGTCCGCCGAAGGACATGGCGAACGCCGCCCTTTCCTATGCCTATTCGCTGCTTTTGGGCGAATGCACCGCCGCGCTGTTCGCCGCTGGGCTTGAGCCGTCGCTCGGAGTGCTGCACGCTTCGACCGACAAACGCCCCAGCCTTTCCCTCGACCTCATGGAGGAGTTCCGCCCCCTGCTCGTGGACCGCATGGTTTTCGGGCTCCTTCGGTCCCGGCGTTTGCGCCCCGAGCACGCGGGCCCGTCTGACGACGGCGCTGGCGTCTGGCTCACCAAAGACGGGAAGAAAGCGGTGGTCGACGGGTACGAGGCCACTCTTCAGCGCAGCGTCAAGGGCGCTCTGCCGGGGTTCGCCGGCCCGTGGCGCAGGCACATCCACCACAGCGCGCAGCTGCTCGGCCGCGCTATCTTGGAGCCCGACTACGACTGGGTGGGAGTGTCATGGCGCTGACGGTGATCGTGGCCTACGACGTCGCAAACAACCGCCGCCGCACGCGCCTGGCCAACTATCTGCAAGGGTGGGGCTACCGGATGCAGGAGTCCGTCTTCCAGCTGCGGTTGAGCAACGAGGAGCTCTCGGAGGTCTGCGCGCGCATCGACAAGCTCATCAGCGAGACCGACGACGTCGTCCACGTCTACCCGCTGTGCGCGGCCTGCTGCGGGCGCGCCGAGGTGTTCGGAACGGCGCCTGCGCTGGACGACGTCGGCCTGTACAGCGGGGTGTGGTGAGCTGTATTCTCAAGGCAATCGTTCGGCCCGGCCCGACCTTTGCTGGTTGGGTGCGGGCCGAATTTCCCTTTCACGGGCGGTGGCCTTCATAGGCAGTTTATAGTGGAAATTCTCATGGGCACGGTCCGGCTCTCATGAATGCTATGCGGCGGTAATCCTCATAGTCAGCGAGTCTGACCTTGCTTTCGGCCGCCGCGGGCTTTGCTGCCGTTGCGGGTGGAATTATTATTCCTACCTTTCCTTGAGCTATTAATGTCGCTTTTGTTTCCCCCTTGTCCGTTGCGATTCTTTCGATCGTTTTTCTTGGTAACTGAGATGCTTATTGGAGCAGGCCGATATGTTTCAAAATCCGGACCGGGAGAAAAGAGATCGGTTGGAGAAACACCGTGTTCTTCGTACGATCCGTCTTCGAGACGTGCACGCTTCGGATTCCCCTTTTTGTCTGTCTGGTTGTTCGCCTTGTTCTCGTCGAGGGACATGTATCGAACCTCAACGCCATCGTCGTAACCATAGGCTGCGCGCTGCATGGCTTGGACCCAGGGCTGCTCATCAAGTTTGTAATCGTCAAGAGCCGAAGAGAAGTCCGCGATGCCGGGCGACGGGCTTTCGGGCCCCGTCGGCATGCAACCGAGGCATCCGTCCAGTGACTCATATCTTTCCGCGAGGTCCTCGCCTTTGTGCGCCGTCATGCTTGTGGCTCTCGCCTCGATCGCCCCTAGTCCGAACGGCTTGCCCAGGCCCATGCGCAGGTATCCGATCGGCGGCTCGATTGCAGAGGGCTGTGCCTTGTTTCCTTCGCCTTCGGCATGAGCGTGCTTGTTGCGCTCGCTCTGCGGCACGAGGTTCTCCGGCGTGAGAACCCACAGGAGGGCTGCGAGTTCCTCCTGTGCGAGGCCTGTGAAACTGATCTGGCAACGCAGTACCGAACCTGCCCGTATGAAAGAGTCAACGGCAAGAGAAACCTTGACGTTCTCTTCAGTCTCCTTTCCATTGGCAAGGACTTGCCCGCCTGCCGAGGGAAGCTCGTTCCGCCCCAAACGGCACCGGTGCACGGGGTACGCGGCGATTCCCAAGAATTGCCCGCGTGAGAAACACTCGCTGCGCGCAATCGCCTGACGGCTCGAATTTGGAGCATTTGCCTTGGCCGAGGTACTCCCGGAGGCCGCCGCGCTTCCCGGCGTTGACGCACTGCCCGATGGCGGGGCGCCCGCAGCAAACGGTGTTTTGCCCTCTTCATCCGTAATGAACCTTCGGGCTGAAGACGGTTTGGGCTCTAGAAGCGGCGGCAGGGGATGAGGTTTGCCTAGCCTTTTTATGGCGCTCTCAGCGGGTTCCTGCGGGTTAGGTCTGGGTCCTAGGATCTTGACGGGGCTGAAGATTATGCGTCCTCGAAGCGCGGTTCCGGACGGTGCACTTTCGGGGTCAGTTTCTTCGGGATTGCCGCGTTCATTGTTCTCTTGAACTACGTAACCGAAAAGTCTGTCAGCTGCCGATGCTTCCTTGGACTTAGACAGAGGAAGAGCCCATTGGTCTTTGGCGAGTTCCCACGGGCTTTTCTTGTAGGTTTCCTTCGAGCGGCCGGCCCTGTGGGTCAAACGGGTTCGATGGTCGGTGCCTGCATCAGGAGACCGAGATCCGAATACCCGAAAACGTGAGGCCGTCAGGGTTTCGTAGGCTCGCGAGATCATGCCTTTGACCATCGTTGGGCTCATGAAAGGCAGTTCCTTTTGGGACACATTCTCAATGTCCGTCGCCGAATCTCCGGAACAATCGGTTGGTGTTTGCCCGTACACTGCTAGATAAGTTGGAACCCGTATCGGGGACTTTCGCTTGTGATCGTTGCCGTTCTGACGATCCTCGTCTTTCCGATTTTTCTGGCTGCGCTGGTCCCGAGGAGCATCGTCTTCCTCATTATCGTCCTGACCGCCGTACACGAGCGGGGTGTGAACCGTCATCTCCACGTCGATCGAGCCCGACCATCTATCGGGTTTCAAGAGGTCGTGACCCTCGGCCACACCGTCGTGGAAGATGGTTTTGGCGAATGGGCCGACGGCGTTGCGGGCAACGGTTCTTTCGCGTTCGAGGCCGGTCTGCTCCCGCGTCAGCTGACCACGAGTACGATGCTTCTGCTTTAGGTTCCACACCTTGTTTCCGAGAGATTTCGCCTTCTTTCGAAGCAGCGGTATCCGATTGACGGCCGAATGGAACGGCTGGAAATCTTTCGGTGCATGGCCGGTAGCGCGAGAATCGTCGGTGTTTTTCTCACTCATAGTGGGTTCCCAGATCTGTCAGTCCGTCGAAATTCTCATTGGGGACGGACGGTATGTTTTGGTGTTCGGAGAAGAGCCGCAGAGGTCAGTGGGCGACAGGCCGCGGCCTTCCTGCGGTTCGCCGGTTTTGCTGTTCGTCTGGTTGTTCGCCTTGTTTTCGGCCAGGGACATATAGCGGACTTCGACGCCGTCGTCATAGCCGTAGGCCGCACGCTGCATCGCCTGGATCCATGGCAGGCGGTCGAGGTCCAAGCGGCGATCGGGAGCGACCTCGCGCATGAGCTTCTTCAAGGAGAACTTCGACGGCTTGCGCGTTTTCGCCCCGAACCCGAGGCATGCCTCCAGCGATTCGTAGGATTTTGCGAGGCTGCGCCCGCGCCAGGCTTTCAAGCCGCCTTCGGCTATGCGCACTTCCACGGCGCCCAAACCGAGCGGTTTGCCCAAGCCCATGCGCAGGAATCCGACGGGTTTGGTGGGTGCCTCGCCGTCCCCCTTGCCGGCTTCGCTTTTGGCCTTCTCTTCAGCGTTCTCAGTCCGATTTCGCGCCTCCAACGGGACGAGGTTTTCCGGAGTGAGCACCCACACAAGGGACGCCAGCTCAAATTTGCTGAGATTCTCAAAGCGCAACGTGCACTTGAGCGAGCTTCCGGTTTCGATCCACGTTTTGGCGGTGATCCGGACGTCGTCATTGCCCTGCTCGAGGTCGAGCTGGGGAAGCTCGGTTGCGCTTCTGAGGAAGCCGGTTTCGTCGACTTGCGGTTTGCGGTGAACGGGGTAGGCGGCTGCGCCGAGAAGCTGACCTGGCCCGAAATATTCTCTCCGGGCAAGGAGACGCCATTCTTCCTTTTCTTCTTTGACGCTGACTTCTTGTTTTCTGTCATTTGGAGCGATGCCGGCGCTCTCATTGTCTTTTTTGATCCGACGAGTGGCCCCGCCGGAGTCGGTCAGAAAGCGTCGGGCGGAAGAGACTTTTGGTTCGAGCAGCGGCGCCAGCTTCTTCTCCTTGCGGCGCACTTTCACGCCGGACGAGTCGACCTGTCCAAAGGAGACGCGCCCGCGATAGGCGACGTCGCCGCCCTTTGCGTTCTCCATTGTTTCCGGCACGACGTAGCCGAAGAGCCTGTCGGCCGGAGAGGCCTCGTCGCGATTCTTCGGGGGAGCGACCAGCTGATTCTCGGCGAGCTCCCGCGGGCTTTTTTGATACGCTCGCCGTCCGACCATCGTGGGCAGAACTTCGCGTACGGCGACGCTTTTGAGCATTTTGCCGTAGCAGTCGGGCACCTCGTCAGTGTCGAGGCGGACGAAGACGAGGTCGCCCTCCGCGAGGATCGTCGCCGGAGCGCTGTCGGCCAATGCGGGTGCGCTGCCGGTTGGCTCCGATGCGCTGTCGGCCGACGTCGGCGCCCTGTTGGCCAATGCAGGTGTTCCGTCAGTTGGCGTCAGCGCGTCGTCGGTCGGTTCGAATGCGCCGGCTGACGCCGGTGCGTCGTCGGCCTGTGCGGAAGCGCCGTTTGCGGCTCGATTCTCGCGCTTTTGCGACGCGCGATTGAGCAGATGGGGCTCGGGTCCCTTGTACTCGTCCGACGCTTTGCGATAGCTCTCGATAATCAGCCCGTAGTCGCGAATGTTCGTTTCAGTGAGCCGCAGAATCGTTCCCGAGATGTCTTTCTCCAAGGAGTCGATCTTGAAGAAGAACCTCTCGCACTTCTTGTTCTCGAACAGGTCGCTTGCAAACTTGCCTTCGGGTGCTGTGCGGCAGGCGTACCCCTCAACCTCAATGGGTCTGGCACTCCGATAGCCCTTTCGCGTAACACGGAAGAACTCTTCGAGTTTGCCGGTGTCCTCGCGCCGCACATGCGTAACTACGGGCGTGCCGTCTTTGAGGCGAGTCAAACCGACGCGAACCGGATCCCCGTGGGGAGTCAATGAGCGAAACCTCTTGAGTACCTGCTCTGCAGGCGGAAGCAGTCCGGCTCCGGGCACTCGCGGGCGCTGAGGCGCTTTCGCGTTCGGGGCAGGCTGCGTGTGGCCTTCGCGAACGACCTCGATGCCTTTGATGTTCAGGGAGTCGACCAGAAGCGCCATCTCGTTCTTTTCGCCTTTCCCGTTGAGGATTTCGACGGCGAGGTCGCCGGCCTCGTCGCGGCAGACCCTCGCGGGAAAGAGCCGATTCGCCTGCGACGGGTCCACCCGATAGGTGAGTGGGGCGCGGTGCTCGCCGAACACTCGGAAGCGGGATGCTGTCAGGGTTTCGTATGCGCGCGAGACCATTCCCTTGACCATCGTCGGGCTGATGAACGGCCGCCCTGAGACGTCCATCGGCACTTCGATGACGTTCCTCGAGCCGGGAATCTTCTTTAGGCCGTCGGATCCCTCCACTCTGCGGCCTTCGGCGTCTTCCTTATACTGGTCTCCGAAAACAAGCGGGGTACGGACCGTCATCTCGAGGTCGATCGTGCCCGACCACCCCTCGTTCGCCAGTCGATCATGGCCGGGAGCCTTGCCGTCGTTGAAGATGTCTTTTGGCAGCATTCCCTCGGCGACGAGGTTATGCACACTTTGGCGAGGGACAGGAATCCGATTGACCGCTGAATGGAATGTGCCCATGTCAGTTTTCCCTCTCTGTTGCCGCGAGCCGCTGTGCGGCGGCCGACGTTCCGATTATTTTTCTGCCCACTTTCTTACGCCCACCTTCCGGTCATGAGCTCGTCGGCGAACACCGTGTTGCCGAACTTCGGCTCCTCTTTGCTGAACTCCGGCTCTTCATCGCCGAACTTTGACTCCTCGACAAAGACCTCTATGCTGCGCATGATGTCGGTTTCGTCGAGCTCTTTCTTGCCGGAGATGTCCGCGCCATGTTGAAGGTACTCGTTCACTCGGTACCAGCACCCTTGGCGGAGCTTTTTCGCCCCGTTGTCTTTGTTCGTCCCGTCATCTTCCGCTTTTTCACGCACGGTTGGGTCGTGATCCTCGTCTTCTCGAAGCCGTTCGACGGCGATCTCCGCGCAGCCGCTCCCATTGAGCCAACGGATCTCGCGGGCGAGGACCCCGTTCGAATCGCGCCTATTGGCGCTCTTGCTCGAATCGGAATTGCTTGCTGTTTTGCTCGAATTGGAGTCATTTGCTGTTTCATCCGATTCGCGTTTGCTCGCAGATCCACTCGATTGGGTGTCATTCGGCACTTCACCCGACTGGGGGCATTCCGAGGAGCTTCCTGGGGCAATCACCTGCCACAGGCGGAGTTCGTACACAGTGTTGAGGGGGACGCGTTCATGCGACGAATCGACGAGCGGCGATGGGACGTTCCCGACGGCGGGGGCCGGGTCGCCGTCGTCGGAAGCGGTGATGCAACCATCAGAAATGGTGCCAGACTCAGAGGACCGGGTGGCCTCACGGGAATCCAAATCGTCGATCCGGACGATCGCCTTCGCGCCCGATGTCGTGTAGGCGATCCCTTGGAAAATCCGGGATTGGAAATTCTGGGATGGGCTTTCAGATTCGCCGTCCTGCCCGGAGGCCTCCTGCACAGATGCGAGCTGCTGTGTCAGTTCCGTTGCGACTGCTCGCGCGCGCTCCAATGCGGCGCTTAGCGTTGCGTTCGGGATGAAGACGCGATGCCACTTTGCGTCACAAAGCGGGGTGAAAAGGTCTTTCGTGTCAGCGGACCCCGCGTTCTTGTGCGACCTGCCGCTGTTCGGTTGTGTTGTGGGGTTATTCTGACTCATCGTTATGCCTTCTTGTCTTTCTCGTTAAGAAAGTCCGTCCAAGTGAGGCGCGGGCCGTCAGCCGTTCCTTCTTGAATCTTCTTGTTGACGCGTTGGAGCTGGGCGAGAAGTTTCTCCGCTACGGATTCGCCGTCGTCGTCGCGAATGTCCCACTCTTGTGCAGGCGGAGGCAGGATGTCTTCAGGCCCCTTTATGGTTAAGCGGTTGACCTTCACTTCGCCCATTCCGCGGGTTCCGCGGCTGCCCAGCGGGAGCGTCCCGGTTGCAAGTTCAGCGAGGGTCAAACCTAGGAGGCAGATTGCTGCCTGCTGGCGGCGAAGCGCGGTTTTGTCGCGTCGGTTGTCTGCGCCGGGAGCGCCCTGCGATCCGCTGCCGCGTTGAGGCCCGGCGTCGGCTTTCGATCCGGTGTTGGCCTTCGGCCCGGCGTCGTCTTGAGGCCCATCGTCGCTTTGCGAGGGCCCGACGATTCGTTCGGGGTCGACCTCGATGCGAAGCACATTCCACTTAGGGACCGGGTATTTTTCCTCGTAGAGGCCGCCGTCGATCACTCCTCCCGTCCATCGGTCTCCGGCGTTATGGGTAACGATACGCAGCTTTTCGGCCTCGCCGGCTTCGCTCGGAATGGAAAGCGTGTCGAGGACGGTCACCGCCCCGCGCCGCTCCGTCGTTCCAAACAGCGCGCGGACAAGCGTCGGATCGTTGGCGAGCTGGTCGTGCACGGGCACATTGGACCAATCCGGCGTCTCGTCTTCCCGCTTCCGATAGAGAATCGTCCGGGCGATCCTTGAAGCACGCGTGCGCAGGGTGCCCCGGACCGAGCTTCCGGGAAGCACCAGAGGGGCCTTCTGCTCGCCGTCGGCCGTTTTGTACGCCCGCAGCGGGTTCGCCACGTTCAGTGTCTCCTTGGCGCTCTTTTGTCCGTCGGCACTTTCGGCTTCGCCTTGGGGCCCTTCGGACGCCCCTGGTTTCGCGGCGTCCTTTTGCTTCTCTTCTTGCTTCTCTTCGTCAGTTTCGGCGACGAGAATCCCCGTTGGACTTTCCCATTCGATGTCGATCGTGATTCGGTTGCCGTTGCGGAGCATTGCCGGTTCGATGCCGCCAGTCTCACTAATGGGCTTCCCTTTCAGCCAGGCCTTGAGGCCTTCGACGTCGTCGAGGCGTGCCTTCGCGAGCGAGTAGCAAGATTTAGTCTTGCCGTCCTTAGTTTTGTGCTTGGCGATCTTCACGCGTCCCCAGCCCGCGCCCTTGCGCTTTCCGAAGGCGACGCGGCCCGAATCGAGGAGGCCTAGAATGACGGAGAAGAGCCGCTCTACGTCCGTCTTGAGCTCTTCGATCGTGGGCTTATCTTCTTTCGCGAACCGGCACGGGTCGACTTCGGCGGTGATCCCCAGATGGAGCTTCTGGCCTTCGGGCGCCACTTCGTGGAAGAAGAGCGCGCCGTCGCCCACCGATCCCCAGTAGCGATCGATGGCGATGCCTGGGCGGTGCATGAACGAATCCGCCTTCATGATGCCTTCGTTCGCCTTCTTGACGCCTCCGAGGGACACCGTTTCGAAGGTCAGCGCCGACGCCCAGCTGGAAGGAGCGTCGTCTTTGCCACTTGCCTTTTCGTTATCTTGTTTTTCATCCTGTGGGCCCTTTCCCCACAGAGCCTTCAACCGGTCCTTGAGCCTTTGGCTGTTTGAGATTTCCGGGTCTTCGACAAGATTGCGGTCGAGCGCCTCGAAGAATGCAGCCCGCAGCGCACCTTTGACCGAGCGCCCTGTCAGCACGGGCGTTCCGCTGGCGTTGCGCGCGAATTGTTGCGGAACGGCCTTTCGATCGTCGTTGCCGATCGCTTTTGACCTTCTGTCGACTTCCTCCTCCGGCCCGCCGGAGTGAATGGGCGACGTCGTCACCAAAACGACGTCGAGCCTGTATCGCGTAAGACTCATCGGTTCTCCTCCTTGGCGGTCTCTTTGGACGGCGACGTCGGATCCGCGTTAAGCAGCATCGCTACGCTGGCGTTGAGCCGTGCTGTCACGCTGGCGTTGAGCCGTGCTGTCGAGGTGGCGCTGTGCGGCGTCGGATTGGCGCTGGTTAGTGTTGTTGGGTTGGCGACGTGTGACGTCGCCAGATTGTGGCCGATTTGCATTCTCAGATTGGCGACGTGTGACGTCGCCGGATTTGCGTTGGAACGCTGGTGAGTTAAGGTTTTAGGTTTCATTTTTCGTCCGAAAGAAAGTCGTTGCTGTGCAGGAGCTTGACGTGGAACCCCTTGCCGTCGTTGTCTCTGATGCTCAGCAGGGGATCGCCGACGACGAACCTGCCGAATCCCTGAGCACGCAATTCGCCGATGCCCACGGTTTCCAGCTCGCGCAATGCTGCGAGGGCCTTTCGCCGCTGCTCGGCGTTGTCCCCGAGGCAGACCTTGAGGACCGAGCCGGCCTGGACGGCGAGGCGGGTCGCGCGAGGCTGTCCCTCGGCGGCCGACCAAGAATCGACCCGGCGGTATCTCAATCCCGCTCGATACCGATGGTCGCCTTCGCAGCCGCTGGCGTCTTGCTTGGGCAGTGTGCCGTCGTCGCATTTGGAGGACGATGTGCCGTCGTCGCGCTTGGAGGAGGATGTACCGGCGTCTTGCTTCGGCGGTGTTATGCCGTTGCTGGCGTCTTGCTTGGAAGCTGCAGTGCCCTCTCTGCCCGCCTTTTCTGCGGAGAAAAGTCTGATGCGCGCATCCGCGCTGTTGAAGGCGTCGGAGCGATTGAACGCATCGATGATGTCGCTTGAGCTGCCTGCCGCGCCGAGCGACCGCGAGCGCAGAAGAAGGTCGGAGGTGAACCAGATGGTCGTGGCGCCTTCGCTGTCCCATGCATCGGCGTTGCCCGTGTTTGCATTGTCGTCCGAGTTTGCGTGGACGTGGACATCTGTGACTGCGTCGTTCCCCGCAGCCGCGTTGCCGCCTGCGGGTGCGCCGTCGCCGCCTACATCTGCGCCACCGCCATCACGCGCGGCTGCGCCGTCGGATGCGTATTTCTCCGTCGTTTTGCACTCGGCGAGGCCGAACGTTCCGGCGAGTCTGCGCGATCCGAGGCGGGCCTGTCCGCGCAGGATCTCGGGCAGCATCTCGCCGAGAGTGCGTTGGCTGACCTGCTGTGTCTCGTTTTGCTGCGCTCCTGGCCGGTGTTCGTACAGATTATTGGCGGCCGTTCTCTTGGTGACCGTTGGCCGGTGCTTATACAGGCTCTCGGTGATCGTGACCTCGGATTGCAATGTGAGGCCTGCCGCGAGCGCCCGCACCAGGAAGAGCTGGCCGTCTTTCGCGGTTCCCCGAACGGCGTCGTGCGCGGTGGACTGGCGTCCGGTCACCGGGGGCGCGCCCGTGCCGTACCTCGGCTTGCCGGATTCGCCGTCCCCGAAGTCGAAGATATAGCCCGACCGGACCGGAACGTGCACATCCCCCGGTTCCTTCGAGACGAGGCGGTTCCACAGCTCTCGCGTTGACGGGTCGGGGCCGCCGTCGGACTCGCTGGGGACGACCTTCGGATAGGAGAAGACCATGGGAACGGGCCTCCCGCGGACCCCTCCGACGCATGCCGTCGCGTCCGAAACGAACAACTCGCCGTTGACCACTGCATTGCGAATCGTCTCGTCCGCAGGGAACTTGGCGCGCAGGCGTGAATGCACCCACGCCAACACCACGGTTCCGCGCAGGAAATCGAGCGAGCGCACCTCGTTGGACATCGGCACCTCGTAGGAGACCACCGGCGTTTTCAGCTCGATGTTCAAATCAAACGAGCGGTACGACGGCGAATCGCTCCGACCGTCCGCTTGACGGACATCCGCTTGCCCTTTCGGCTCGGCGTGCCCTTTCGGCTCCGCTTGCTTCGACGGATCCGCCTTCTCCGCACAGCCGATGCAGGGAGATTCGCCTGATGCGCTCACCCGAACTGCGTCGGGCGCCTTGGAGGGGCTCCCCGTCTCCTCGAGCTCCTTCAGTTTCTCCTGAAGCCACTCTTTACATGCGGCGTGGGCGGCTTTGGCGTGTATTTCGACGGGACTGAGGGATCGGTCTGCGTCCTCGTCGGAGCACGCCGAATCGTCCTCGTCGGAGCACGCCGAATCGTCCTCGCCGGAGTCCGCTGAGCCACCCGCCTCAGAGTCCCCGAATTCGCCGTTCTTCACGGCCAGCGAGTCGCCGCCGTCGCCGCCCCGGGCCGAGAGGCCGACGTCGTCCAAGAAGTCGCCGACGGTGATCTCGCATCGCCCGTCGCCGTTCGTCTTCTCTGATCCGATCGCCGGCACGAGCGTCCCGGCCAGAGCCAACACGAACTTTGCGGCATCAATCTGATTGGCGGTCTTGTCTTGACTTTCGTTCCAGATCTCTGGATCGACGAAGTCCACGCGGCCCTTGAGCACGCAGGCCGGAGCCCGTTCGATGATTCGGAAATGGTCGGGTTTTGCGGTGCCTGTCTTCTCGTCGATTGAGACGCTCACGACTTCCGTCACTTTTGCCGTATCGTCATCCCGCGAGACACCCGAGTTTTCGCCGGGGTTCCCGTCGCCGGCGATTTTCGCGTCTGCTTTGGTGTTCGCCTCGGCGCCTTCGGACGCTTTCGCTTCTTCGCAGATGTGTGCGTCGGAGAAGACGATTGCCCGCGGGACCGTCTGGTCGGTGGATGCCCTTGGTTTGTCGCTTTGGCCTGTTGGATCGTCACGGTCACGATCCTCGTCGGCGTCTCCGAAGTTCGGCGCGCCTCCGAAAAGCGAGCCGATGAAATCGTGCCACTTTCCTGATCGCCCGCCGTCGAGGGCCCGAGCCACGGTGAGCGCCTGCTCGCGAATCACTCCGGTGACGGCGGTTCCGCGCACCACGGGCCGGTTGTTTTCGTCGACTTCGACGACGGAGTCGACGCCGCCCGCGTAGCCGGCGCCGGTGCTTACGCCCCAGTCGGAGGTGAATCTGATCGTCACGGGGATGCTGTTCATTTCCTTGCCTCCTGGGAAGCGGCCGCGAGGCCGTTTCCGCTCGTCGAATCGCTGTTTCCTCTGTCTGCCCTGCTTGTTTGGCTGGTGACGCCTTTTTGAACTGTGTCGTTTTGTTGGTCTGTCGCGCTCTTGTGGCCTGCTGCGCCTCCTTGGCCCGTTTCTTTTCTTGCCAGTTCCTCCAGATAGCTATGCGGCAACAGGTCGGCCAACTCGATCAGATCGAAGACGAGATCTGGCCCGCCGATCGCGTCCAGCAGATTGCTTAGCTCGCCGCTGGAGTCCTTGGCGGCTTGCCACTCGGCGTTGATTTTCTCGTCTGACTTCTGCTTCTTGGCTTGGGCCTGCTCGGCACTTGAAGCGATCTCCTCCCTGGCCGCGTCAGACTGGAGCTTCCTGATTCGCGCCGCCCTGGTTTTCGGGAAGGCCAGGGGCTCTTCGTTTCCGCCGGCCGGCTTCAATCCTTTGAAAAGCGCGGTGCGCTCGCACATCTCTTTCCATGCGGGGTGTTCGCGCAGAGCGGGGTGTTCATGCGGGTCCTCCGCTGCTTCCTCGGATGTGTCGGATTGGCGTTTCTTCGCCCTGCCCTCGGTGTCACGTTCGGCAATCACCTTGAACGGCCGCCGAGTGAAAGACTTATAGGAGCGCAACAGCTCGTCGGGGTCCAAAACGGTTGAATCGAACAGCACGTGAAAGTTAAGAGTGGAGCATTCTTTTTCGGGCTCTTTGCCGAGGGCCTTCGCGCTCTTGATGAGCCTTTCCGCGAGGTCATAGGCGATGTGGAAAGGGAACTTCCTGGGGACGATCGCGACGCCCGCCGCGGCCGTCATTGGGCCTCCTTGCTTTTCACTCGCGCTCTCTGCGTTCTTGCTGTCTCTTTCCGCGTTTTCGCCGTTGTTGCCTGCGCCTTCGCCCGCGCCGTCTGCGCTTTTGTCTTTCCCTATGCTTTTGGCGGTTCCACCTGCGCTTTCAGCTTTTTCATCTTTACCGGTGCTTTCTGTGCATCCTCCTGTGCCTTGCCTGCTTTTGGGGCCCAGATACTTGAGCAGTGCATCTTTGCCGGTCTCTTCTTCGAACGCGGTGAGGAACTTTTCCGTGAAAGGCAAAGCGTAAGTCGCATCGGTGATGACGGTAGCGTCGTCTCCGCCGAGGATCACCGGCACGACGGGGATCGCTGCGATGTCTTTGACGTCTTTCTGGGCCAGGGAGGCGACCCTCGCCCAAGCGGTGAGGAAGGAAATCCGCATCGCCTTTTCAAGGCGTCTGTTGATTTCGAGGAGGAAGCGGCGGAGGGCGTCCGGGGACTTGTGCGGGTCGTCCGTTGGGCCCGCACTGGCGGATTCTCCCGCGACGCCTGAGCTGCTCTGCTCAGCAAGAACTTCTGAACGGAAGACGCCGTCGGGGATGGTCTCAAGCGACTTCTGAAGGTTGCGCATGATCTCGCCGACGCCGTTGCCGTCAATGTGAATGACCGCCACCTTCGAGAGGCGCTCGTCCTCCGTGCGATCCCTGCCGTCGACTGTCTCGGAGCTAATCGACCTTGCAAGCTTTTCTTCGAGCATAGTCGGGTCACGGGTCAGAAGATCTTCGCGCCCCAACAGATCGTGACGCCTTCCTAGCTCTTCTAGATCCTTCTGTTCGACGGCTAGTTCGATGAAACTGAGGCGCGCAGCGATGGCGTGATGTCTGCAAACCCTGCTTGAAAGCGAAAGGGCGGTCGCCTTGTCGTCCCGCGCCTCATCGCAGACGCCCAATCGCGACGACGCCGGAAGCGCCGAGTCTCGTCCGCGCTGAAGGAAAGGCATCTGCGAGAATCTCGCCTGCGCGGGAGGACGATTGAGCGCATACTCGACGGCTGTCTTGTGCACTTTCCTGAGATCGGAATCGCTGACGTGGGGATGTTCGACGTCGCCGGAATCGTTGAGGTCGACGAAGACCCCGGAGACGTCCAAGCCGGGTGCGGCGGAAAAGGCTTTGCGGGTGACTTCGCCGATGAGCTTGCGTGCATCGTCTTCGGTTGCGACGGTCAGGATGACCTTGCCGGACGACTTCGAGACCCAGCCGAACTTGTCGATGCACTTGGCGGCTTGCTCGGTCCAGTCGGCAAGCTGCGTGATGAGGTAGGAGGCCCCTACGTTTTCGCGCAAACGCGGGGAAGAGAAGACAAACCGCTGATTTCCGTTGGTCTCCAGCATGATGAGTTTCATTCAAGCCCTCCTTTGGGCTACTGAGGTGTACACGAGAAGCCTAGTACTTTTCGGCCGAGTTTTCACGACTTTTTCTTCGGAAAATTTTGGAATGGTATGGACGCTTCCGAGGCGGTAAGACTAGGCTTGCTCCGGGGGCTGGTTGCGGCCCCGTTCACTCAAAGAGGAGGCGGCGATGACGCTCATCATTCACGCAGTAGGCGACGGCGATCTGGGAAGTGACATCCTAGGGCTCGATAAAAATCAAAAAAGCTCCAAAAGAAAAGAACATCAAAGGCAACTCGAATCGCTGATTAAAAAAGCAAACTCTGGCGGCGTCGACAATCTCATCGGAGCCCTCTTTGAAAACGAGTACCCAGATTCTCCTTCTCAAGAATCTACGAGATTTACGCGCTCTCCGATCGCATTGGAACTGAAAGCCCTTCACGAAAAGAGAGAGGCAAAGTGCGTTAAATTCATCCTGGTGGCTACGGAGATGGGCGACGAAAACACTGACACCGCAAAAACGGCCAAGCTGGTAAAAAAGGCATTGGAAAACAAGAAAGTTAAGGATTATGTTGAAAGAAAGTATGGGATAACTGTTGATGAGGTAATTGTAGAAATTGGGGATCTTCGAGAGCGAAAGAGCTTGAATATCCTTAGGGGCCGTCTTGAATGTGAGTTCAAAGCCGGCAATTCGTCAGGACGGGCGCTGGTAAATGCTTTTTCAGGTTCCACGATGGTGGTTTGCGCGCTAATGGGCTTGGTGGATCAAATAGGCTTCGATTGGGAGATTGTTACTCCTTCCTTATCGGAATCTGGAGAGTTTGCTGTTGATCTTCGGAATTTTCAGCTGGATGAATCCGGTGTCTTCTATTGGCTGCGGTCGCTCGGTTACCTGGAACAGGCAAAGGGGTGGGCCGAGACGGAAGGTCCGGAAGAACTGATCGACGTTGAGTGCGGAGAAGACTCTGAGCACAACAAGTTTCTCGACAGCTTAGAAATTTTGAAGAGCAAGCAAAATGAGGTGACTTCGCAGGAGTTGGCTGTCGGTGCGGCTATCAGCATGCTCAGGGGCGACAACGGTGCGGGCTTGCTGCTGAGAGCTTGGTTGGAGAAGGCGTACGAAGAGGAGTTGGAAGAAGAGAACAGTAAACTTCCGGAAGGACGCAAGTACGTATCGGTTTTTCGTGAAGGGCGTGAGTTAGGGCCTATTCTAGGTAAGGCGGGAAAGCGCCAAACGGAGGGAAAAGCTTCGAATTCGGACGAGTGGCTGTTGGAGCACGAGTGGATGAATGATGCGGGAAAAGCCGCTGTCCACGATGCCGCCGCGCCAACGATCAGCCAGATTGCTTCCATGCGAAAAGAGTCAGAGCTGAGCACCGCAGTTCCAGAATGGATGCCATGGCCGTTCCAGAGGCCGATCCTCTTCATATTTGCGATGGGAACGGCATGTCAACACCCGACGATTCCCGAGAGAATATTGCGAGAGCCGTTGAAGAACAGATCGGCTAAAGAAGGACAGTCACCCGGGGAGCGGATACTGATGAGGCTTCGTCGGGCTTACCCGGGGGCTCTATTGTCGGATTCCCCCGGTTTACCTGTTGAGTTCCTTATTCTGCACTCCTCTGATCCTGGTTCAAAAAAAGCCGCCGTGGAAGCCGCGACGTCTGTCTTGACCGCCGCTGCAACGAATGCCTGGGAAAACGGACAACGCTTGCCCGCGGACACCGTTGAATATGGCCCCGGAGACACCAACGACTTGATTGCTACGTCGCTAGTTTCCGAGGCCGTTGCTGCCCAAGTGAAAATAACGCTCGAAAACAAGAGGCCTGCGACAGTCGTCGTGGTTGGAACGGGGCAAAAGGGCGCCGTCATCGGAGCTTTGGAAGCCGCGCAGAAATGGTGCGGTAAGAATGCGGTTTCGCTGTTCCTCCAAACGTTTGTCGACAAAAGCCGTGGCATTGAGGATCCGGAGTCGCAGTTCCACCGCGTCGCTCTTCACCGCAGCGCCAAGAAGGCGTTGCTCAAGGCGGCCTTGACGAGCCTGCGCAATATGAACCTCTTGAGCGCGGTGAGGGTTCTTGGTGCCGGCGACGGTGAGATGAACGAACTTGCCGACAAGTGCGACAGCTTGCGGCGGGAATACGTTGAGGCGGTCAATTCGAAGGACCCCGACGCAGATGCGGCGACGATCCTCGACGTGCTAAGAGTGGTGCGATGGCTGTGGGAAGACCCGCTCGAAAGCGACTACAACGGGGCCGTTGCACAGGAGATGTCGGCGGATTGGGAGACCCGATCCAAGCTCGCAGTGATTGCAGCTGAAATCACGAGCTTCAAGCATGGAAAACGCAAGCTCATGGTTCGCAATACCAGCCTGAAGGCCGGCGATTTACTGAGCATTGTTAATTTGCCTGCCACAGGGGATGCTCGTCAATCTGGGAACGGAAAGGCAAACAAGAAACCTAGAAAAGCCAATCATAAAGACTTGCTTGAGCTTCTTTACCGCGTACGCAGTAGCCTTGTTGTTCTTCATGGTGAAACGGCACCCGACGAAGCACTTGACGAGGTTCTCGAAGAACTCGCATACGCTCCTAACGATGGAAGCGGCGGAACGCTCAATATAGTGGTTCCTGAAGGTTTCTCCTACCCTTACCTCATTGATGAGGTGTGCAGGAGCATCACAAAAGTCGCTGGAACAGGTGAATATCCCGCTCTGGGGGACTCAGGTTGGGAAGAGCGGTACAGGGAGCTATTCCGAAATATTTGCGAGGAGCTGCGAAGGATGGAGTCGGAATGAATGCCTGCGCCGCTTTTCATGTGTAGGCACACTTGGCTCAATCGTTTCGGCCTGCTTACCGCCGTGACGGTCGGCTGGGCCGACAATCGGAAAGATGCTTGCGGTGCGGCGGCTGGGCAGGCGCTCGCGAAGAGGTGCGCGGAAATCAGAAAGGCGTTCGCGAAGAGACTCCCGGCGCTCGGACAGACGCTTGTGACACCACGGCGGAAACGCGTCGACGCCGGGCAGGCGCTCGCGGCAATCCGGCGGGTAACCGGCGGGTAAAACGGCGCTGCGGCTGGCGCAAGCGGCGCCGGGAGGGGGATGCTCGGCGGCCAAAGGCCCTCGCCGCAGTAGCGGGCGCAGGCGGCGACGCGTCACGCCGTCGGCTCGACCCTGAGCACACCCATGCCGAACCCGGTGTGAGAGCCGACGTTGGTGAATCGCGCCAGAGCCATGAGGCGCGAAAACAGCCGCACCTGGGATTCGTCGGCGTCGTCGCGCGCGCGAATTCGGAGGCTCCCCTCGGAGGCCTCGATTCGTCTCGCGGACAGACGTCCGCGTCCGCCGCCGGAAGGCATGCCAAGGCCGATGCGGACGATATGGGTGCGGTCTTCGACGGCGAAGGCATCGGCGACGGCGGCCCGGTCGACGCGGTCGGGGGCCGTCGCGCGGCCCCATGCCCACCAGCGGTTTTGAAGGCTGGTGGCCAGCGACGCCGCTGTGATCTCGGGGACGTGCCGCCCCTTCGACGTGAAGACGACCGGCGTGAGGATGTGTACGTCCCATGCTGTGGCGGCGTCGGCGGCGGCAATGTCCTCCCAACTGACGCGTTCGAGCACCTGGGCTTCGAGCGCGGCAAGCGCGGCCGTCGACTCGCCTCCGTTTCCTATGTAGAGCACGCCGCCCCAGGCGAGCCAGGCGTCGAGCGGGTCGAGCAGCCTGTCGTCCAGCAAACGCAGTTCGACGCCGAATTTTCCCGGCGCCTGCGTCATGTCGCCGAGCGAATACGGCTTTGGACCGCCGACGTCGTGCGCAGGCCGCGCGGCGAGGGCGGGAATGCGGCGGGCGCGCTCGGCGGAAATCCCGGGCGGAAGGTCGAAGATGTGCCCGACGGCGGCGTGCAGCCGACGTGGCGTGGCATGGACTGCCCCCGGGGAGTCGAACTGGATGAACACTGTGCTCGGCATGCTTCTGTTCTACCCGGTATGCCGGCCTATGCTCTACTTGGTCCACCGTGGCTGCGCGGGGGGCAATCGATGGTGGCCTTGACTGCGGTGTTTACCGTGGCGTAGTCGTGAGGCGTCGGTTTTTCGGCTTGAGTTCGTTGGAAGTCGGTGGCGTACTGGTGGGTAGGGGGCGTCGGCGGCGCTGGGGTGGTTTGTGGCGGTTTTCTGCGGTTGTGTGGTTTAATTAGATCGGTGTGAGCCGGTCGAGTGTGGTGCTTCCTAGGTCGGCGGCGATTTCGCTTCGGTAAGCGGCGTTGTGGCGCTGTTTTTTGGGGGTGGAGTCGGAAAGCACCAAGCACCAGAAGGTGCATTGAGACATGAAAGCTTCCTTGTCCATGATTGTCCTTTCCGGTAGTCGGAAAGCACCAAGCACCAGAAGGTGCATTGAGACCGACTCTTCACACTCAGGTTTTGGATTCAGATTTTCAGTGTCGGAAAGCACCAAGCACCAGAAGGTGCATTGAGACCAAAAAAACGCTTCTCCATAGGTAACAGTCCTTTCGAGTCGGAAAGCACCAAGCACCAGAAGGTGCATTGAGACCTCCGTCGCGATAGACGGGTGGGTTGCGGTGATCGTGTCGGAAAGCACCAAGCACCAGAAGGTGCATTGAGACACGGCCCTTGAACGCCTGCGCACGATCGCGGCCAACGCCGTCGGAAAGCACCAAGCACCAGAAGGTGCATTGAGACAGGACCTCCTTAGACTTCGTCGATACGATATCCTTTTGGTCGGAAAGCACCAAGCACCAGAAGGTGCATTGAGACTTGTGGCAACGGAGCGGTGACGCATGAGCACCTGCACGGTCGGAAAGCACCAAGCACCAGAAGGTGCATTGAGACCATCCTCTGTTTTAGTAGGAAGAGAAAACATTGTAAGTCGGAAAGCACCAAGCACCAGAAGGTGCATTGAGACTTCGGGCCACGTTCCGGTAGTAGGCAGATATTCTGCGTCGGAAAGCACCAAGCACCAGAAGGTGCATTGAGACGCGGCGCGGATCTCGCCGATCAACCACCCCGCATATTTCGTCGGAAAGCACCAAGCACCAGAAGGTGCATTGAGACTGAGGAAGGACACAAGTGTTGCCATAAGGGAGGTGCCAGTCGGAAAGCACCAAGCACCAGAAGGTGCATTGAGACCTACGACGGCGACGACACGTACCTCGTCGTCGCGGGTCGGAAAGCACCAAGCACCAGAAGGTGTATTGAGACCACAAGAACGCGCTGTGCAAGAGAATCCCACGCCACGGTCGGAAAGCACCAAGCACCAGAAGGTGCATTGAGACATTCCAAGCATCGTCATCGCCTCGTTCCACAGACGGGTCGGAAAGCACTGAGCACCAGAAGGTGCATTGAGACGCGTCAGTATCGCCAATCAGCACCCATCCCTGACCAGGTCGGAAAGCGCTGAGCGCCAGAAGGTGCATTAAGACTCTTCAGGTCGAGCATCCCGTGCCCCTTGTAATGTCGGAGAGCGCTGGTGCCTGAGCGCCAGAAGGTGCGTTGAGATTGGGGCGAAACCGATTCCCTGCACACGGAGTACAATCCACGCATGCGGAACCTTGCGAAACGAATAGCGGCATTGACGGCACTCACCTTCATGAGCGCATGTGGCACGACTCGGAGCAGCGAGAGCACGGCTCCGACGTCGGCCTCCGACGGTGACGTCGTGGCCACCCAGGAAGCCGAAAATGCTCATAAAATAGGTGAAACGCACCGCTACTCCGATGGGCTTGACGTCACCGTCCAGAAGATCGAGTCATTGCCCGAGGGAAGCCTTGATTCCGATGTCAACGGCAATCCTGTCCTCATCACGATTATTGTCCGAAATGGCACTGGCAAGACCGTGGATACCGCCTCCTTCGGCGAGTGGATAACAAGTGGCGGCGTTGAAGCTACCACCTACACTGACCCGGACATCGGCGCGCAAGACCCAACCTCAGATCTTCTGCCGGGCGGCACCATCACATACAAGGTGGCTGCTATCGTGAACGATCCGCAAGCGATTCAAATAGACTGGGGCAACTCGACTTTGGATCACCCACACTCGCATTGGATCTCGACGGGCAGCGTGGAGCGACAAACGGCTCATTGAGCCTCGCGGTAAAGCGTCTTGAACGCTCCCCGAACAGATTGGAGAGGCGTGACTCTCGTTAGAAGGCGGAAGGGTTCTAGAAGGCAGAGGGGGGATCCTGACCGTCGATACAGATCAGGGGCCTAACCTTTGTTGTGGGTCGGAAGGGGCTGGTCCGCGTTTTGGACGCGTTGAATCCTGCACGTCGGGGTTGGGGATGATGATGTTCATGGTGTGCGAGGTTAGTTGCCGGTTTCTGTGTGGCAGACCGTCGGGCTCGTAGTGATGACGCCGGGCGCACCGGTTTGTGCAAGAAATTCGGGGCAACTTTGATTCATGAGAGCCGCCGGCTTTAGGCCGACAACGCCGTCGGCCGAGTCGTCCGACGCCGACCTGACACGGGAAACCCGGCGTCCTTCGCCTGTGAGCCCTTGCGGTTCGTGATCTGGAGCTCTTTGCCACTTTTGTGTGCGAGCTCTCCGTGACGGCGCTGCTTAGGGCGGTGCTTTGGATGTCCACCTCGACATACGCTGCCGAGATCGGCCGTCGCATCAGTCGCATACGCTCCTCGCTCTGTGGCTGCCAGTTCCCTGCGAATGACGAGGGGGCGACCGCTGCTGAACTCATAGTCCAAAGCCGTCCAGCATCCATGACACACGGACAAGATCTAGGAAAGGCGGAATCGGGAAGGCGGTAGTCCGCCGCCGGGAGGATTGGGTGTGTGACTGTTGAACGCTTGCCTTGCGGTGCTGTGTGTTTCGGTGTATCGACTTTGCTTCGATGCGCGGAAATCTTGGTTGTGCGCGTTTGCTGGTTATTTGCGATGGGGCGACTGTGCACGCTCGAATGCTGGGAAAGTTCCGGCAACAGGAGGCTTGCCGGCGTGGGCCTGTGAAAAACCGGAGCGGACAACGGGGCTTGGACCGTCGGTGACGCATGGCCGTTTAGTGGCGGAATCCTGCGAGAGCATGGTCTAATAGACATAGTGTTTGCCGACGAGTCGGGGCGCGTGAATCGCCCGTGGCGATTGCCGTCGAATAAACGGCGCTGTGGCGCGGCTTGCGGAGATGTTAGTCGATAATCATCCAGCACCAGAAGGTGCATTGAGACCCGAAAGAGAAAATGATCGCCACCGTCGGCTTGTAGGTGTCCGAAAGCACTGAGCACCAGAAGGTGCATTGAGACAGGATGTGCGGCGCCGACGGGATTGGTTTGCTTGGTCGGAAGGCACTGAGCACCAGAAGGTGCATTGAGACGGAAGGACCTGAGAGTGTCTTCGGATGCCTGTCGTTGATGGTCGGAAAGCGCTGAGCACCAGAAGGTGCGTTGCTCGCCTCAAGGATTGTCGGGTTGGTGCGCAGAGTGAAAAGCACCGAGCGTAAAAGATGTAGCACAGCGATCTCACGGTGCTCGTAACGAATAGGTCAGGAGTTCGCTTCGAAAAGCGCGGAGCTCCAGGCGGTGTATTGGCCTCCGCCCGACGGAACGCGAGCGGACTTCCGCGACGTCGGACAAAAGGGCGTGTGCCTCAAACACTCGAGGCGCACGCCCTATTGAGTACTCGACCGCTGGTTCCCATGAATGACGGCGGAGTTCCCGTCGCCCGAAGGCCCAGCCTATTTCCGCGTGGACTCCAGCGCTTCGCGCACCGCCTGCTTTTGGCGGGCCGAGGTCTGCACGCTCGGGTGCCGCGCGTCCCAGTAGGAAATCGCGAGGGCCACGCTGATGAACGCCGCGAGCAGGGCGCACCCGGCGACCATCGCCGTGACGTAGCTTTGCCCGGCAAGGCTGTAGAACAGGCCCGTGCACGCCGCGGTTCCGATCGCCGTGGCGATGCGCTGTCCCGTCTGCATGATTCCCGACGCCGTCCCGCCGCTTTCCACCGGCACGTCGCGCAGCGAAAGCGCCTGATTGGGCGAAGTCACCCAGCCGATGCCGAAACCGACGATCGCCGCGCCGATCGCAAACCACCACACGCTCGCCCCGCGGCTTACGAACACCGCGGCCGCCGCGATCGCCGCAAGGCCCACCACGTTCAGGAAGATGCCGACGATCACGATCCTGCGGCCCCACCGCCACACGAGCCGCCCCGCCAGAGGCGCCGAAATCACCTGCGCCGCCGCCGTCGGAAGGGCCAGCATGCCCGAAACCAAGGCGGTTTCGCCCATCCCGCGCTGCACGAAGTCGGCGAGGATCACGCTCATCGACGTCGAACCCGCGAAGAATACCGTGATTGTGGCTGTGCCCAAGGTGAATGTGCGAATTCGCAGAAGCCGCGGGTCCACCATCGGCTCCCCGCCGCGCACATGCAGCCTGTGCTCCCACATCCACCACAGGCCCACCAAGGCAAAGCCGACTGGCAGAAGCCACCACGTCCACGGCATCGTCGCCGCCGTCACGAACGGCAGCATGATCCCCACGATCGCGACCGAGAGCAAAACCGCGCCGACCGGGTCGAGCCTGCGCCACAGACGGCCGCGGCTTGCGGCGTCGATCGGCTCGCGGGGAATCCACTTGAGTGCCAGCAGGAACACGGTCGCGGCCACCGGCACATTGAATCCGAGGGTCGCCCGCCAGCCGATCGACGCCGGCAGCAGTTCCAGGAACACCCCGCCCACGGTTGGCCCGATCGCCACCGCGACGCCCACCGTCGCCCCGAAGATCCCGAAGGCCTTCGCCCTCTCCTTGCCGCGATAATGCTGCTGGATCAATCCCCCCGTCTGCGGCGTGTAAATCCCCGCGCCGAAGCCCATGACGGCTCGTGCGACGTCAAGCATAAGGGCGTTCACAGCCAAGGCCGCCGCCGTCGACGCGATCGCGAAAATCAGCACCCCCGCAGCGAAAAGGCGGCCGCGCCCCAGAATGTCGCCCGCGCGCCCCGCCGCGACCAGGACGACGCCGATGGCCAGCGAGTACCCCGAAAGAGCCCACTGCATCTGGCTTGGCGAGGCATCCAGGGCCGTTTTGATGGACGGCAGGGCGACATTGATGATGCTCACCGTGATGAGCGAGAGAAACAATCCGCTGATGAGGACAAAAAGAAGGCGCGCGCGGGCACGCCCATGTAAAACAGGGGGTTCTGAAGGCATGATGTATAAGCATATGCCCGTTCGACGGCGGTGCATGCCCGTCTGCGGTGGGAACTTGGTCACCGGGGCGTGCGCGGGCCACTGCCGAATCCGCTGACTGCCGCGGCCTCGTCGTCGGCGCGCCGTTTCGTGCGTTCGCGGGCGTCCGGTTCGCCCTCGCACAACTGTCGGAGGGCTCGCATACGCTTGATGCATGGATGCCGATGCCGTCGGCGCCCCCGCCTTCGACGGGACCGCCGCGCCCCTCGACGTCGCCGCGACTCTGCGGAAAGACCTGCGCGCGTACACCCTCGCGGCGGTCGAGCAGCTGCTCGGCCCCGAGGCTCTCGCCGCCGTGCGCCGCGAACAGCGCGTTCCCGCATTGGCTCGGGCGCGGGCGATTGCGGAAGGAGGGAGGCCCGCCGGCGTCGTCGGCTTCGAAGGCCGGAAGGCTGCCGACATGGCCGGTCCCGAGGGCCGGAAGGCTGCCGACATGGCCGGTCCCGAGGGCCAGAAGGCTGTCGACATGGCCGGTCCCGAGGGCCGGAAGGCTGTCGACATCGCTGGTTTTGAAGGTGGGGCGGCTGTCGACATCGCTGGTTTTGAAGGTGGGGCGGCTGTCGACATCGCTGGTTCTGAAGGCCGGAACGCCGTCAATGCGGACGACGTCCGGCTCGCCAATCTCACGAGGCTTTTCATGCTCGGCGACCGGCTCGGCGAGGGGGAAATTGCGGCGGCCCTTCCCGCGACTTGGGCGCGCGGGCGCGGTCGTCAAAGACGGGCGCGCTCTCTTTCAGATCGTTCCCGCGCCGATTCCCGGGCATCTGCAAGTCTTTAGATCTGCGGCGGAATCTGGGTCGGCACCCGAATCTTCGTCCGCGCCGGAGCCAGTTTCGCCGCCTTCGCTCGGCCGTACGCCTACGCAGGAGTCTGTTTCGGCTTCTTCGCTTGGCCGTACGCTTGCGCCTGATTGCGTTTCGCCGCCTTCGCTTCATCGCGCGGCTGCTGTGGACGCTCAGCGACGCGACGACGTCCTCATCGCCTCCGACTGGGGCGAGCTGGTGGGCGCGATTCCGGGCCCGGACCACGTCATGCCCGTCGGGGGAGCCACGCGGACGCTCGCGGCGCTGGCTGCCTACGGCGCAGGCGAGCGGGTGCTCGACGTCGGAACCGGCTGCGGATACCACGCCATTCTCGCCGCCCTGTGCGGCGCGCGGGTGACGGCCACCGACGTTTCCGCCCGCGCGCTCGGCTACGCGCGATTCAACGCGGCCCTCGCGGGGGCGGAGATCGACTTCCGGCGCGGTTCGCTGCTGGAGCCCGTGCGCGATTCGAGGTCTGACCTTGCGGATGCCGTGGATTCCTTGGATTCTTGGAGCGCCGCGCACGAGCGGTACGACGTCGTCGTCTCGAATCCGCCGTTCGTCATCACGCCGGAAGCCGCCCGCGCGGACGGCGTTCGCACGTATCGCGACGGCGGACGCGAAGGCGACTCGCTGCTTGCGGAACTCGTCGGCGAGCTCCGCGGCGTGCTGGCGCCCGGAGGCCGAGCGTGGATGCTGGGCAACTGGGAGATCAAAGCATCTGACGCGGCTCCGGATCGGTCGCTTGGCTCTGTTTCGGGCCGGTTGTCCGATGCAGCTCCGGATCGGCCGTTTGACGCCGTTCCCGATTGGGCTCGCGGCCCGGCGGCCTGGATTTCCGATGGCCTTGACGCTTGGGTGATCCAGCGCGAGGACCTCGCGCCGCCCGACTATGCGGAAATGTGGCTGCGCGACGGCGGCCAGACGCCGCGCGACCGCGGCTACGAGGAGGCCTACGCCGCCTGGCTTGAGGACTTCGCGCGCAGGGGCGTGGTCGGCGTCGGCATGGGATACATTTCCGTGCGCGCGCCGAAGGGAGAATCGGGGGATTTGGACGCGTGGGATTGGGACGCGGCCGGTTCGAACGCTGCCGGTTCGAACGCAGCCGGTTCGAACGCTGAGGATTCGGCGAAACGCCGTCCGTGGCGGCGCTTCGAAGAGCTCTCCGGCCCCGCGCCGATCGACCTGCACGGGTACGTCGAAGGCATCTGGGCTCACCGCGACCTGCTGCGCGCCGGCGACTCCGCGCTCCTCGCCGCCCGCCTCGTCTGCCACGGCGTCGAACACCGACTCCACGCGCCGGGGCAGCCCGAGCCGTTCATGCTCAAACTCGCCCAAGTGACCGGATTCGCGGCCGAGGTCCAAGTGACGAGCGCGGTTGCCGGCGTCGCCGGCGCGTGCGACGGCGAATTGACCCTCGGCGCCCTGTGCGACGCCGTCGCCCAACTCCTCGGCGAACCCGCCGAAGACGTGCGCACCGAGGTGCTCCCCGCCGTCCGCGAGCTCGTCGGCCTCGGAATCTTGATTTCCGGAGAGCCTTCGACAGCCCAGAGAATAGGACCTCCGACAGCCCTGGGATCCTGAGCTTGACGGAATCTTGGTCTCCGGTGAGCCTTCGACGGTCGCATGATCTAGAGCCCGACGTCGCGATCCCGGAATCGCGGTCTCGACTTCGTGGCTTCTCAGTTGTCACGTCTGCGGCAATTCCCCAGGGCCAGTTAAACACGCCGTCTTCCGGCGCTTAAACGGCCCGCGGCGCTCACTCGAAGGGCCGCAGCGCCCCGCGCAGCTCGGCCAGGATGGCCGCGCCGGCGTCGGCGTCGGGGCATCCGATTCGGCGGAAAGTCTGGCCTCCGGCCTTGTAGAAGGCGTCTGCGTTGAGGACGTCCATCTCGTAAATCGTCTCCAGGCAGTCGGCCATGAAGCCCGGATTGGCGACGATCACGTGGCGCACGCCCTCGCGCGGGAGGCGGGCCATCGTGTCGATAGTCGCGGGCCGCAGCCAGCGGTCGGGCCCGAACTTCGACTGGAAAGTCGAACGCCACGGGACGTTCACGCCGAGATCCGCGAGGCGCGCCGCGATCGCGCGGGCCGTGGCCTCGCATTCGGCGGCGTATCGGGCGGGCTGGTGGGGGCGCCTGTCAGGCAGCCCGTGCCAGGAGAAGACGAGCATGTCGGCGTCGCCCTCCTCCAAGGCGTTCGCTATGCGCGTGACGTGCCAATCGACGTACCCGGGAAGCTCCGGCCACGACCTCGCCGCGCGAACCCGCGGCACGCGCCCGAAACGCTCGCGGGAAACCTTCAACGCGGCGTCGAGCCTGTCGGCCGCCGACCCCACCGTGGCCGGCGCGAACTGCGGATACGTGGGAAGCACCGTGATCTCGTCCAGGCGCGAGGCCATCTCGGCGAACGTCTCGACGAAGCTAGGACTGCCGTACTGGTATCCCACGCGCACCTCGCAATCGGGCAGAAGCTCGGCGAGCCTCGCGACCTGCCCCTCCGTGATCACGCGCAGGGGAGAGCCGTCCACCCAGATGTCTTCGTACTGTTCCAGCACCTTGCTCGGGCGGCGTTTGAGAATCGGGCCGCGCAGCACCGGCTGCCACAGGAAGTCCGGCAGGTCCACAACGCGCTTGTCCGAAAGGAACTCGCCCAAGAACTCGGCGATCGCACGGGTGCTCGCCTCTGTGGGAGTCCCCAAGGCGACGACGATCACGCCTTCGCGTGTTACGCCGGATTTCGGCGAGTTTTCGCGCATATGAGAGAACTCTCCTCGTGTGTGTCCCAAACCGCTGCAACAGTGTATCCCGTCATTGACGGCGTGGCACAAATGGCGGGGTGTCGGCAAATGGGGTTATGGTGGCGCCAGCAACCCCTCCGTCGTCCTGAAGGAAACAGCGTGAGCAAACTTGTGATCGTGGAGTCTCCAGCGAAGGCTCGCACCATCAGCGGCTATCTCGGATCGGACTACTCCGTAGAGGCCTCCGTCGGCCATATTCGCGACCTCCCCCAGCCCTCCGAGCTGCCCGCGTCGATGAAAAAGGGCCCCTACGCGAAGTTCTCCGTGGACATCGAAGCGGGCTTCGAGCCCTACTACGTGATCGACCCCGACAAGAAGAAGAAGGTCGCCGAGCTGAAAAAACTGCTCAAAGAGGCCGACGAACTGCTGCTCGCAACCGACGAGGACCGCGAAGGCGAGGCCATCGCCTGGCATCTGAACGAGGTGCTCAAGCCGAAGGTCCCGGTCAAGCGCATGGTGTTCCACGAGATCACGCCGGAGGCCATCGCCAGGGCGCTCGACAATCCCCGCCAGCTCGATGCGCAGCTGGTGGACGCCCAGGAATCGCGCCGCATCCTCGACCGCCTCGTGGGCTACGAGGTCTCGCCCCTCCTGTGGCGCAAGGTCTCGCCCGGGCTCTCGGCCGGGCGAGTGCAGTCGGTGGCCACGCGGTTGGTCGTCTCGCGCGAGCGCGAGCGCATGGCCTTCGTCGCCGCCTCCTACTGGGACGTGACGGCGACTTTCGCCAAGGAGAAGCAGGGCTTTTCGGCCAAGCTCGCAGCCCTCGACTCCGTGCGCGTCGCCGCGGGCAGGGACTTCGACGACGCTGGAAAACTCACCGCCAAGGCCGCCAAGGAAGGCGTGCGGGCCCTCGGCAAGGACGACGCCGAACAGCTCGCCGCGGCCCTCGAAGGCGCGGACGCGACGGTCGCCTCCGTCGAGACGAAGCCGTACACCCGCCGGCCGGCCGCGCCTTTCACGACGTCGACCCTCCAGCAGGAGGCCTCCCGCAAGCTCCGCATGAGCTCGCGCGACGCTATGCGCACGGCCCAGTCGCTCTACGAAAACGGCTACATCACGTACATGCGAACCGACTCGACCAACCTTTCCGAGCAGGCGGTTTCGGCCGCTAGAAGCCAGATTCGGGAGATGTACGGGCAGGAGTCGCTGCCGGACAAGCCAAGGCTGTACGCGACGAAGTCCAAGGGCGCGCAGGAGGCCCACGAGGCGATCCGGCCCGCCGGCGACCATTTCCGCACGCCCGCCCAGGTCAAGGGCGATCTGACGGCCAGCCAGTTCGCGCTCTACGAGCTCATCTGGAAACGCACGGTGGCCTCGCAGATGGCCGACGCCCGCGGCCAGACCGCCTCCGTCCGCGTCAACGTCGGCGTCGCCGGGGCCGCCGGAGCGCGCGAGGCGACGTTTGCGGCGTCGGGAACGATCATCACCTTCCCCGGCTTCATGGCCGTTTACCAGGAGTCGGCCGACGCGAAGCGGTACGAGGACCGCGAGAACGCGCGCCTGCCGGAGGTCAAGGAGGGGGAGGCCCTGCGCACGCTCGAGGCGGCCGCGGACGGCCACGAGACCCTGCCGCCGCCGCGCTACACCGAGGCCTCGCTCGTCAAGCGCATGGAGGAGCTTGGGATCGGGCGCCCGTCCACATACGCCGCCACGATCTCGACCATCACCGACCGCGGGTACGTCGACCGCCGCGGCCAGGCGCTCGTGCCCACGTGGACGGCCTTTTCGGTTGTGCGCCTGCTGGAGGAGAATCTTCCCGAGCTGGTCGATTACGACTTCACGGCCGACATGGAGACCGAGCTCGACCGCATCGCATCCGGCGAAGAGCGGCGGATCGAATACCTCACGCGTTTTTGGAAAGGCCAGGAGGGGCGGCTCGGCCTCGAAGGGCAGGTCGAGAGCCTGGGGGACATCGACGCGAAGGCCGTCAACTCGATCGACCTCGGCGAGGGCGTGGTTCTGCGCGTGGGCCGCTACGGGCCGTACGTCCAGGAGGAGCGCGAGGGCGCGGAAGCCCGCAACGCCTCCGTCCCCGATTCCATCGCCCCCGACGAGCTGACCCTGGCCAAGGCCCGCGAGCTGCTCGACAAAAGCAGCTTCGACGGGCGCGAACTGGGGGTGGACCCCGAAACCGGGCGCAAGGTGCTGGCCAAAGCGGGGCGTTTCGGCCCGTACGTCACCGACGTGCCGAAAGAGGGCGAAGTGGCGCTCACGCCCACCGGCCGCCCGTCGAAGAAGCCGCCCAAACCGCGCACGGCCTCCCTTTTCTCCTCGATGGCGCTCGAATCGGTCACGCTCGAGGACGCGCTCAAGCTGCTTTCGCTTCCGCGCGTCGTGGGCGACGACGGCGACGAGACGATCCTGGCCCACAACGGCCGCTACGGGCCGTACCTGACCCGCGGCAAGGATTCGCGGTCGCTGGCCAGCGAGGACGAGATCTTCACGGTCACCCTCGACCAGGCCAAAGAGCTCTTTGCCCAGCCCAAGCAGCGGCGCGGCGCCACGGCGAAGGAGCCCCTGCGCGAGCTGGGAACCGACCCCGTCGCGGGCGTCACGGTTCTGCTCAAGGACGGCCGCTTCGGCCCGTACGTCACCGACGGCACGACGAACGCCTCCCTTCGCCGCGAGGACGACCCGCTGACGATCACGCCCGAGCGCGCCTACGAGCTGCTCGCCGACCGGCGAGCCAAGGGCCCGGCGAAGAAGCCTGCCAGAAAAAAGGCCTCGGCCAAGACCTCGTCGAAAACCGCGTCAAAGTCGGCGTCGAAAACCGCGTCAAAGTCGGCGTCGAAGTCCGCCTCCGGCAAGGCCTCTTCGAGCAAAGCGGCATCCAAGGCTGCCTCGGGCACAACCGCCTCGGGCAAGGCGGCGAGCGCAGGGAAGGCTTCGACGAAGTCTGCGGGCGCGAAGGCATCCGCTTCGAAGTCCGCTGCCGCGAAAACAGCCTCCTCGAAGTCCGCCGCCGCGAAAACAGCCTCCTCGAAAGCCGCTGCCAAAAAATCCGCAGCCAGGTCGTCTGCGGCGGCCGCCGCCAAGGACGAGAAGTAGCCGATGTTCATCACTTTCGAGGGCGGCGACGGATCGGGCAAAACCACCCAGATGCAGTTGCTCGCCGAATGGCTGCGCGGGCGCGGCTTCGACGTCGTCACAACCAGAGACCCCGGCGGAACCGAGCTCGGGCGCCATATCCGCAAGCTGCTCCTGCACGGCGGCGACGTCTCTCCGCGGGCAGAGGCCTTGCTGTACGCGGCGGACAGGGCGCACAACGTCGCGACGGTCGTGCGCCCGGCCTTGGAAAGGGGCGCGATCGTTCTCGCCGACAGATACATCGATTCCTCCGCCGCCTACCAGGGCGCGGGAAGGACGCTCGGCGAGGACGAGGTGCGCGGCCTGTCGCTGTGGGGCACGGAAGGGCTCATGCCCGACCTGACCGTTTTCCTCGACCTTCCCGCCGAGGCGCTCGCCTCCCGGCTCGGCGGCTCGTTCGACAGGATCGAGGCGGCGGGCGCGCGGTTCCACGAGGACGTCCGCAGGGCATACCTCCGATTCGCCGCGGCCGAACCCGAACGCTGGTTCACCGTGGACGCGACGGAGCCGCGCGAGCGGATCGCCGAAACGGTCCGCGCACGCGTGGCCGAGGCGTTGGAAGCCGAAGGCCGCCGGCCCGGGGGCGGCGAGCCGTGAGCGTCTTCGACGAGCTGGTGGGGCAGCGGGCCGTGCGCGCCCAGCTTGAAAAAGCCGCCGCGGCCGCTCGCGAGCTGGCCGGGAAGACCGCCGCCGGGGCCGATTCGGCCATGGCCCAAGCCTGGCTCGTCACAGGGCCGCCGGGTTCGGGCAGGTCGGTCGCGGCCAGGGCATTTGCCGCGGCCCTCGAATGCACCGGACCGGAACCCGGGTGCGGCCAATGCCACGCCTGCCACACGGTAATGGAAGGCAAGCACCCCGACGTCGAATCGGTGGCGACCCGCGGAGTCTTCATCACCGTCGAGCGCACGCGCGAGCTTGTCGGCAGGTCGTATGTCTCCCCGGGAAGCGGTCCGTGGCGCGTCGTCGTCATCGAAGACGCCGACAGGATGCTCGAGCGCACCACGAACGTGCTGCTCAAAGCGATCGAGGAGCCTCCGCCGTTCACCGTGTGGATGCTGTGCACGCCCTCGCCCGAAGACGTCATGACGACGATCCGCTCGCGCTGCCGCGAAGTCAGCCTGGCCGTTCCAAGCCCGCAGGACGTCGCCGATCTGCTCGTTCGCCGCGACGGCGTTCCCCCGGAACGGGCGCTCGACGCTGCGCTCGCGGCTCAATCGCACGTCGGCCGCGCGAGAGCCCTCGCCACCGACGCACAGGCCGCCCGCGAACGCGCCTACATTCTCACCGAGACGCTCTCGATCAGAGGCGCGGGCGACGCCGTGCTGGCCGCTCACCGCATTCTCAACTACAGCCCAGAGGCCGCCGAGGCCCTCCTCGGCCCCGCCGCGAGCTTCGACGCGGGGCCGCGCGCCGGAGAGGCGGGGCCGCAGGCCGATCACGACGGCGAATCGGGCGGACGCGACGGAATCGGTTCGGGCAGTCGCGGCGGCGGGCGCGGCCGGAACTCCGCCTCGACCGCGAAATCGGGAAAAAAGCCCGCCAAAAAGAAGTCCGGGGCCAAAGCCGTCAGCGACGCCCTGGCCGCCCAGTTCGCCGAGGAGGAGGCCGAGCTGCGCCGGTCCCTCGGCGTCAAAGAAGGGGGGCGCGTCCCTCCCGCCGTGTCCGCGCAGATAACCGCCCTGCGCGAGGACCAAAAGCGCCGCGCCACCCGCGCCCAGCGCGACAGGCTCGACCGCGCCCTCGTCGACCTTCTCTCGCTCTACAGGGACGTCCTCACGGTCCAGCTGGGGGCCGACGTCGCCCTCGTCAACCGCGACTTCGCCGACCGGATCGCCGAGGTCGCCGCGAGCACCTCGGCCGAGCAGTCGATTCGCCGGATGGACGCGATCTCGCAGGCTCGCACGCGCTTGGCGGGAAACGTCGCGCCACTGCTCGCGCTCGAGGCGATGATGGTCGGCCTCCGCCCGCAGGGCTGACACCCGCCGATTCCCGCAGGCCTGACGGGCCGCGGCGTCCGCGACCGCCCGCAGGGCTGACACTCGTCACGGTCTGCAGGGACGTCGACTGCCGCCGGATTCGGGGCCGACGCCCGCCTCGGCGTGAACTTCAACCCATCCGGCCGGCTTCCCGCGGCTGCGGCTGGGGCGCCATGCCCCCGCAAGCGGACTGCGTTTCGCAAGACGATCAGGTAGTTTAGGAGAATGAACCTTCGCAAGCCTATGGCGTCCTTCTTCGCCGCAGCCATGCTGCTCGCTGGCTGTTCCCTCGACCTCGGCGCCTCGAATGACAACGGCTCCGCCGGCGGCGCATCGCCGAGAGGGAACCAATCGCCGAGCGCAACCGCGTTTGACAAGCTAGGGGACTTTTACAACCAGAAGGTCGCATGGTCGAAGTGCAAGGCGCATCCGGCCAACGAATGCGCGGACGTGAAGGTTCCGCTGGATTACAAGAAGCCCGGCGGCAAGACGATCACCATCGCCATGATGAAGGTTCCCGCCAAAAGCGGCAAGCCGATCGGGACTCTGTTCGTCAACCCCGGCGGCCCCGGAGGCTCGGGAATCGATTTGGCGGCCAACGCTTCCGAGTCCTTCAGCGCCTCCGTTCGGAGCAAATACGACATCGTGGGTTTCGATCCGCGCGGGGTCGGTTCCTCGACTGCGGTCGATTGCGTGAGCGACGCCGAGCTGGGGAAGTACCTCGACTCTGAATTCGACCTGTCCACCCTGGAGGGAAAGAAGGCGGAGAAGGCTCAAGCGGAGAAGTTCGCCAAGGGTTGCAAGGACAAGTCGGGCGACTTGCTTGCGCACGTCGGCACGGAGTCGGCTGCGCGGGACCTTGACGTTTTGCGCGGCCTTGTGGGCGACAAGAAACTCAATTACTTCGGCTTCTCCTATGGCACCTCCCTGGGCGGCATGTACGCCAACCTCTTCCCGAAGAAGACAGGCAGGCTGGTGCTCGACGGCGCCCTCGACCCACAGCTCGGCAACGCGCGCATGGGGTACGAGCAGGTAGTCGGCTTCGAAACCGCCTTCCAACATTACGCGCAGCACTGCGTGGACACCGGCCGATGCCCGCTCGGAGGCTCTGTGGACGAGGCCAGGGCGAAGATGAAGGCGCTTTTCGACCAGGCGCTGAAGAGCCCCTTCCCGACGGCCAATCCCAAGCGACCCCTCAATAGAGCCGCGCTATACTCTACCGTAATAAGCATGATGTACCGCGAATTGTATTGGACCTACCTGGATCAGGGGCTCTCCCAGCTGGTTGAGCAGAACAACGGTTCGATCATCCTAGGATACTACGACCTGTTTGAGGAGCGCCAGGGAAACAAGTTCAAGAACAATGCCAAGGAAGCCTTCTGGGCGATCAACTGCGCCGACTATGTGCCTTCGCCGAGCGCCGAGTATCAACAGTACGCCGATAAGCTGCGGACGGAGGCGCCCGTTTTCGGCTCGTTGATGATGGAGGGAACCGATATATGCTCGCTCTGGCCCTACCATCCGAAGGCCAACCCCGGACCGTACGAGGCTAAGGGCTCGGCTCCGATCGTCGTGATCGGCACGAAGTACGATCCGGCGACGCCGTATCAGTGGGCGCAGACTTTGCACAAGACGCTGAGCAACTCGGTGCTGCTGACGTGGGAGGGCGACGGACACACAGCCTACGGAAAAGCGGGCTCCTGCCTGAACGACCCGGTAGACAAATACCTTCTCACCGGAAAGGTCCCGCAGGACGGCCTCGTCTGCCCTGCCTCCTCAAAGCTGGGAAACTGAGTCGCAGCGCGCAGGGCGAGCGCCGCATGAGCCTCTTGGGCCACGCGGCGCCCGCCCTGTTTTATGCGGGTGTCTTTGTCGCGCATCCTGCGCTACGTTTCGTCTGCATTTTCACCGGTCCTACGCAATATTTTGTTTGTATTTTGTACGTCGTTTCGCCCGTGTTATGCACCGGTCCTGCGCAAAATTCTAATTTCGTTTTGAACCTGCCTTATTTTTAGGTGTTCCCTTTATCTGTATTTTTCTTCATCCCATTAGATGGAACTTGATTTATTTCCCGCAGTTTCCCTGCGGGCCATCTTATTTTTCTTCTGCCGTTGTCCTTTCGCGAGATGCTTACCCTGTCCATTCTTCTACCTTGCCCTTCCTTCGGTCGTAAATAATTTCTTCCATGTCTTTATCGTTCTTTCCGCCCCTTATCGTCTCTTCCCCTCTTCTCGTCTCTCCTGCTTTTATCGCCTCTTCCGTCTTTCAGAGCCACTGTCGTCTCTTGTCGCCACTGCCTCCCCTTCTACCTCAAGGGAAGGAGTGGAAAACCCGCAGTTCGCAACCGTTCGATCCTGTAGGCTGAATCTTTAGAGAGATGCAGCGACAAAGACGGTGCATGGGCCGAAGCTGTTCAACGCACCGGTCTCTCGGCCCGCGCCGAGCGTCTTGGCGGTGAGTGTGGCATTCGTGAATATCCCGAGAATTGGCGTGGGTTTCGGTTTTCTACCCGTTTGGGAGGGAAGATGAAAAAGAAAATGACGCGATTGTTGCAGCCTTTGGCTGCACTTTCGGCATTGGCTCTGACGGCCGTCGTTCAGCCGGTGGCGGCTCAAGCGGCGTCGGCTCACGTCGGCGCCGGGCGGGCTCCCGCGGCGAAGTCGACTGCGAGCCCGTCCGCGGATCCGTCGTCGGGCAAACCGAACGAGGCTCCAGCCGGGGACGTTCCGAAGGGGCTTGAAAAGTTCTACAAGCAGAAGCTGGCTTGGGCGCCGTGCAAGGACAAGCCCCAGATGCAGTGCGCGGATGTGAAGGTTCCGTTGGATTACAAGAAGCCCGGCGGCAAGACGATCACCGTCGCCATGGCGAAGGTTCCCGCGGCAAACGGCAAGCCGATCGGGAGCCTGTTTGTCAACCCCGGCGGTCCCGGAGAATCGGGAATCGACCTCGTTTCAGGCGCGGACAAGATCTTCAGCAAGGCTCTCCGGGACCAATACGACATTGTGGGCTTCGATCCGCGCGGGGTCGGTTCCTCGACTGCGGTCGATTGCGTGAGCGACGCCGAGCTGGGGAAGTACCTCGACTCTGAATTCGACCTGTCCACCCTGGAGGGAAAGAAGGCGGAGAAGGCTCAAGCGGAGAAGTTCGCCAAGGGTTGCAAGGACAAGTCGGGCGACTTGCTTGCGCACGTCGGCACGGAGTCGGCTGCGCGGGACCTTGACGTTTTGCGCGGCCTTGTGGGCGACAAGAAACTCAATTACTTCGGCTTCTCCTATGGCACCTCCCTGGGCGGCATGTACGCCAACCTCTTCCCGAAGAAGACAGGCAGGCTGGTCCTCGACGGCGCCCTCGACCCACAGTTTGGCGGTGCGCGCATGGGGTACGAGCAGACGATCGGCTTCGAGAAGGCCTTCGAGCGTTACGCGGAGTATTGCGTGAAGGGCGGGAACTGTCCGTTGGGGTCCTCTGTGGATGCGGCGAAGAAGAAGATGCGAGCCCTGTTCGATCAGGCGTTCAAGAAGCCGTTCCCGACGGCCGATCCCAAGAGGCCCCTCAATCGGAACATGCTCAAGTACGGCGTCATGCTTGCGATGTACAGCACCGCATATCGCCCCTATCTGGATACAGGGCTCAGTCAGTTGATCAAAAACAATGACGGATCCTTCCTTTTGGGATGGTATGACCTTGCAAGCGGGCGCCAGGGCGGAAAGTTCAGGAACAACAGCAACGAGGCCAGGACTGCGATTAACTGCGCGGATTATCCAGCTTCCTCGCCGTCCGTAACCAAGAGGTATCAAGAGAAACTAAAGAAGGAGGCCCCCCTCTTCGGCGCGGGCAGCGGTGGAGAAGAGACTGACCTTTGCAGCCTTCTGCCGTATCATCCGAAGTCGAATCCCGGGCCGTACACTGCGAAGGGGTCGGCTCCGATTGTGGTGATCGGCACGAGGCACGATCCGGCGACGCCGTATCACTGGGCGCAGGCTTTGCACAAGAGTCTGAGCAACTCGGTGTTGCTGACATGGGAGGGCGACGGGCACCTTGCTTACTCCAGGGCCGGCTCTTGCATCGAGAGCCCGGTCGACAAGTATCTGCTGACCGGCGAGGTCCCCAAGGACGGCCTCGTTTGCCCCGTGGAACAGAAGCAGGGGCAAGAAGCGCAGAAGCAAGGAGACCTTGATCGGAAGGCTTCCGTGAAGGACAAGCTTTCCCCGGAGAGCCAACCGCACCCTGTCATCCGGTAGCGGGCGGGGTGCGTCCCGCCGCTGCACGGGATGCGCTGAGCTCGACGCTCCTGCGTCATTCAACTTCGAGGGTGCGTTCCGCCGCTGTGCGGGACGCACCCTTCGACGCTCTTAGGGCTCGCCTTCGACGCTCTTATGGCTTGAGCCCAAAGACCTTTTCGCACGGCTTGCGCGGCCCGAAGTGCCGGGTGGGGATCCCCCCACCCGGCACTTCGGGCTGTTGCGACTGTCGTCTTGGCCTGGTGGCCGTATGTTCGCGGGTGGCCGGCTCTTGCCAAACTGGAGCCATGAGTGAGACAGCGAATTCAACGAGTTCATGGCCGCGGGCGGGCAACCCCGACAAGACAGTGCGGCAACGCCCGTTTTCTGCCGCGAGGTCGAGGTCTGCGCGGCTTGCGACGGCTTCGTTTGCCGGATTGATCGGCGTCAGCCTCGCGTTGGGTGCGATGCCGGCGCAAGCGGACACAATTGCGACGTCGGCGTCGACGACGTCGGTGAGCCCGTACGCGGATGGTCCGAACGTCGGATCGAACAGCGGGGCGAACGGCTCAAACAATGGCTCGAATGGCAGCGCGAACACCTCAAACCACGGACCGAAGGGTGCCGGTGAAAGCGATGCCCCGAAAGGGTTGGAGAAGTTCTACAGGCAGAAGCTGACGTGGTCTGAATGCAAAGGCAAAGATCGTGCCGGCCTGCAGTGCGCGCAAGCGCAAGTTCCGCTCGATTACAAAAAGCCCGAGGGCAAGACGATCACGATTTCCATGCTCAAGGTTCCCGCCAAGAGCGGCAAGCCGATCGGGAGCCTGTTCGTCAATCCCGGCGGCCCCGGCGGCTCAGGCATAGAAAAGGCAGCCTCTCTTTCGAAAAGCCTCAAGCCCGAAATCTTGGATAAGTACGACGTGGTCGGCTTCGACCCGCGAGGGGTCGACGCCTCCACTCCCGTCAAATGCGCCGACGCCGCCGCTTTGAACGCGTTCTTCTTGGATGCAGACTACGACCTGTCCACGGCCAAGGGTCGGCAGCAACAGCAGGAAGCGGCCAAGAAGATCGCGGACGGCTGCGAGAAGCGGTCGGGTGAGTTGCTTCCGCACGTCGGCACGGAGTCGGCGGCCCGCGATATGGATGTTTTGCGCGGGCTGGTGGGCGACAAAAAGCTCAACTATCTCGGCTTCTCCTACGGCACCGAGCTGGGCGGGATGTATGCCGACTTGTTCCCGAAGAAGGTGGGCAGGATGGTGCTCGACGGCGCCGTCAACACCCAACTTGGAAACGCACGCTTGCTCTACGAGGGGACTCTGAGCGTCGATGAATCGTTCGGGCGGTACGCGAAAAGATGCGTCGACGGCGGCAAGTGCCCTCTTGGGACCACCGTCAAAGCAGCCAAGAAGAAGATGCGCGCCCTGTTCGACCAGGCGACGAAGAAACCGTTCCCGACGTCGAACCCGGCCCGTCCGCTCACGCGCTCCAACCTGATGGCGTCCGTGAGGTGGGCGATGTACCGGGACGAAGCTTGGCCTGGTTTGGATCAAGCACTTGGCAAGCTGATCGAGAAAAATGACGGCACCGAGATTCTGGAGCTGTCTGGTCCGCAAACGCCGAATGACGAGAGCAATATAATGGAGTCGCTCCTCGCGATCAGTTGCGCCGATTACGCGAAAGAGCCGGACTCTGTTTACGCCAAGTACAATAAAAAGCTCAAAGAAAGAGCTTCCGTCTTCGGCGGGTACGATCCCTGGACGACGAAAGTGATTCAAGTTTGCAGAAATCTAAAATATCATCCGAAGGCCGGTCTCGGCGCATTCAGAGCGAAGGGTTCGGCTCCGATCGTGGTGATCGGCACGAAGCACGATCCGGCGACGCCGTATCGCTGGGCGAAGGCCATGCACAGGACGCTCGAGAACTCCGTGCTGTTGACGTGGGAGGGCGACGGACACACGGCCTACGGGCGGTCTGGCGCGTGCATCGAAAATCAAGTGAATGCCTATCTCCTGACCGGAAGGGTTCCGAAGGACGGGTTGGTTTGCCCGGTGGAACAGAAGCAGGGGCAAAGATAGAGCGCTGCCGAACGTATTGCGCCGCCCGTCGAGTGACCATTGGCGCCGACGATCCTGACGTCGGCCTTGCGATGGAGACGAGCTGTGCGCGACGCTGACGTCGGCCTTGCGATGCAGATAAACCGCGGGCGACATCGACCGTTGACTTCGATATGAGTTAACGGCCGATGTCGCCTTCTTTTTACTTTCGAGTGCGCTATTTCGTCTTCGGGTGTGCTGGGGACGTTATTCAACACAAACGGGTTGCAAAAATTACGTATAGTAGATGCTCTTTCTGTCGGCGACGTTGTTTGATCGAACGTCGGTTGAATTTCCCTTGATTCATCGCCATTCTCTTCTACCTCATAGAAAGGTTTTGAAAACGGTGGCGCTACCTGTGGGGAACAAGTAAAATAACAACTACAGAGATACAATGTTTCGGGCTTTGTGTCTGGACTGACGCTTGTGTGTCTGTGTCGGTCTCACGGCCCGCGACGGGCGTCATCGCGGGTAAAACTCCGGCGAGTCGCCCGGGTTTCGGTCCTTCATATGGGTTGCATCCGCTTAGCGAGGTGGGTGCAACCGGCTAAATCAATTTGGGAGAAGAGATGAAAACATTCAGGCGTTTGTTGCATCCTTTTGCGGCTGCATCGGCTTTTGCCCTGGCCATCGTCGCTCAGCCTGTAGCGGCCGGTGCTTCGCCGGACCACGAGGACGCTGCGTCGATGCGCGCGGGCGATTCGCCAGTGCGTTTGGGTGCGGCGTCGTCGGGGGCGGACGCCTTTGCCCGTGCCGACGCGGGCGTTCGTGCGGAGAAGGCGACGGCGAGTCCGTCTGCGGGTCGGTCGCCAGGCGGCTCGACGGCGTCGCCGGGAGGTTCGACTGGTTCGCCAGGCAGCCCGTCCGGCTCGCCTGGAAGTCCGGCAAGTTCGCCGGGAAGTCCGACAAGTTCGCCGGGCGGCTCGGTCGGTGCTCCTAAGGGGGATGTCCCGAAGGGGCTTGAAAAGTTCTATGGGCAGAAGGTGAACTGGGCGCCGTGTAAGGACAAGCCCCAGATGCAGTGTGCGAATGTGGAGGTTCCGTTGGATTACAAGAAGCCCGGGGGCAAGGCGATCACCGTGGCCATGGCGAAGCTTCCTGCCAAGGGCGGCAAGCCGATCGGGAGCCTGTTCGTCAACCCGGGCGGACCCGGAGAGTCGGGAATCGACTTGGTTTCGCGCGCCGACAAGTCTTTCAGCAAAGATGTCATGGACAAGTACGACATCATCGGTTTCGATCCCCGTGGGGTCGGTTCCTCGACGCCCGTCGATTGCATCGACAACCGGGAACTGGGCAAGATCTTGGATTCCGATATCGACACCTCGACGGAGGCTGGGCGGAAGGCCAGGAAAGCGGAGGCTCGGCAGATAGCGAAAGGGTGCAAAGACAAGTCGGGCGAACTGCTTGCGCACGTCGGCACGGAGCCGGCCGCCCGTGACATGGATGTTATGCGGGGCCTGGTGGGCGACAAGAAGCTCAACTATCTCGGTTTCTCTTACGGCACGTCCTTGGGCGGAATGTACGCCGACATCTTTCCGAAAAAGGTCGGCAGGATGGTGCTCGACGGCGCCGCCAACCCTCAGCAGAGCTTTTTGCCCTCCACTTACACGCAGATGCTGGGTTTCGAGAAGTCTTTCGAACGCTATGCTGAGCGCTGCGTGAAGGGCGGGAACTGTCCGTTGGGTTCGTCGGTGGATGCGGCGAAGAAGAAGATGCGCGCACTGCTGGATCAGGCTCACGCCACGCCGTTCAAGACATCAGACCCGAACAGACCCCTCAATCGGTCGATGCTTCGCTTTGCCCTCACCGGCTTGATGTATAAAGATGAGTGGTGGCCGTTGATTACCGGGGGAGCACAAGGCTTGATTGAAGACAATGACGGCTCGACTTTCATGCTTCCCTTAGATACTTATATCGGTCGCGTTGGCGATAGTTTCGATGGCAATTCCATGGAAGCCTACTGGGCGATCAATTGCGCAGATTATGTGCAAAGCTCTGAGGCCGAGTACCAGAAGTATGCGAAGAAGCTGAAGCGGGAAGCGGTCGTCTTTGGATCTTTTTCCGCAGAAGACGATCTAGCCATGCATGTGTGCGCCGAGCTTCCCTATCATCCGAAGGCCAATCCCGGCCCGTACAGGGCGAAGGGGTCGGCTCCGATCGTGGTGATCGGCACGAAACACGATCCGGCGACGCCGTATTCGTGGGCGCAGAATATGCGTAAGACGCTTGATAACTCGGTGCTGCTGACACGGGAAGGCGACGGACACGCGGCCTATGGCGGAGGCTCGCCCTGTATTGACACGTCAGTCGACAAGTATCTGCTGACCGGCGAGGTTCCCAAGGACGGTCTTGTCTGCCCGGCGGAACAGAAACAAGGGCAAGGTGCGCAGCAGCAGGGCGATCGCAGCATGGACAGCGCGGTCAAGCTCGGCTCCCGAGCGGTTCCTTCGGGTTCGCGGGTCCTTTCGGGTTCGCGCGGATAGTGCTCTCGCCTGTCTGTTTGGCGCTATTAGCTTGAGCCGCTTCGTTGGCATGGTTGGCCGCCCGAGGCTCGCCCGATCGTCAGTTTGCGACGTGGGCGAGTCTCGGGTAGGCTATTCAACGCTGTCGGCAAAGACGGCGTGCCACCTTAGCTCAGTCGGCAGAGCGATTCACTCGTAATGAATAGGTCGAGAGTT
>ERZ772807.93-NODE-93-length-58327-cov-9.886755_pt1 | contig 58327 bp, 48 predicted proteins | sample MGYA00511472_ERZ772807 | MGnify/ENA primary metagenome ERZ772807 (study PRJEB29015, sample SAMEA2737947) | human oral metagenome | biome: human oral; feature: human-associated habitat; material: dental | place: China | collected 2039 ... | reverse complement strand
GGGTTATTTGCAGTAAGCAACATTGTTAACCCACTTTTAATTGGGTTATTTGCAGCAAACAACAATGTTAACCCACTTTTAATTGGGTTATTTGCAGTAAGCAACATTGTTAACCCACTTTTAATTGGGTTATTTGCAGCAAACAACAATGTTAACCCACTTTTAATTGGGTTATTTGCAGTAAGCAACATTGTTAACCCACTTTTAATTGGGTTATTTGCAGTAAGCAATATTGTTAACCCACTTTTAATTGGGTTAATTATGTGCCGATTTTTTACTTTGTCCTGTTTCATTTCCTTTGAAAAGTGAGAGGCTTTTGCTCTGTCCTGTTTCATTTCTTTTGAAAAGTGGGAGGTGGAACGGGCGAAACGGCCCGTCAGATGTTGGCTATCGACATGATATTGGCAAACACGCCGGCCGCTGTGACGCTGGCTCCTGCGCCATAGCCCTGAATAAGCATGGGATACTCCTTGTAGCGCGCGGTGGTGAGCAGCACGATGTTGTTGCTGCCGGCCAGCTGATAGAACGGGTGGCCGCGGGGAACAGCCTTCAAGGCCACCGACGTTTTCTGCCCGTCCATCGTGGCCACGAAGCGCCAACGCTTGCCTTCGCGCTCGAGCTGCCGGCGACGGGTTTCAAATTCGGCATCCAACTGGGGCAGCAGCTGCCAAAATTCGTCGAGCGTGCCCTCAAAATAGCGCTGCGGAATGAAAAGTTGCTTATCGACGTCGGCTTGTTCAACGGCATAGCCGGCCTCGCGGGCGAGGATGACCAACTTGCGCACCACGTCGATGCCGCTGAGGTCGATGCGTGGGTCGGGCTCGCTGTAGCCCATTGCTTGGGCACGTCGCACGGCTTCAGAGAAGGGCACCTCGGCACTGATTTCGTTGAAAATGAAGTTGAGCGTGCCGCTCAGCACGGCCTCGATGCGCAGAATTTGGTCGCCCGAGTTGCGCAGGTCGTTGATGGTGCTGATGATGGGGAGCCCGGCGCCCACATTGGTTTCGTAGCGGAATTTCACGCCGCGTTGCAGCGCTGTTTGCTTGAGTGCGGCATACGCGTTGAATGGTCCGCTGGCCGCAATCTTGTTGGCTGCGATGATGCTGATGTTGTGGTCGAGAAATTGCTGATAGAGCGCGGCAATGTCTTGGCTGGCGGTGCAATCCACAAACACGCTGTTGAACATGTTCATCTCGGTGATGGTGCGGCGCAACGTCTCGGGCGTACTGGGCTGGGCAGCCTGCAATGCCTCTTGATAATGGGCAAGGTCGAGCCCCTCGCGGTTGAAGATGGCGCGCTTCGAACTGGCGATGCCCACCACATTTAATTGCAGTTGGTTGCGCGATTTGAGCGTTTCGTGTTGCCGACGAATTTGCTCGATGAGCTTTCCCCCCACGGTTCCCACACCGCAGATAAACAGATTGAGCACTTTGTATTCGGAGAGGAAGAACGAGTCGTGGATGACGTTGAGCGCCTTGCGCAGGCTCTCGCTCTTCACCACAAACGAGATGTTGGTTTCGCTCGCCCCTTGTGCGCAGGCGATGACACTGATGCCGCTTCGCCCCAAAGTGCCGAACAGTTTGCCGGCGCTTCCGGGCAAATCCTTCATGTTGGCTCCCACGATAGCCACGGTGGCCAAACCGCGCTTGATGTGCATGGGGAACATGGCACCGTCTTCGATTTCGGCGGCAAAGGTTTCGTTGAGCACCTGTGCCGCCTGGTCGGCATCTTCGTCGCGCACACCGATGCTGGTGGAGTTCTCCGACGATGCCTGCGCCACCATGAACACGCTGATGCCCCGATTGGCCAGGGCGGTGAAGATGCGGCGGTTGACGCCAATCACACCCACCATTGAGAGGCCGGTGACCGTGATGAGCGCCGTGCCGTTGATGGAGCTGATGCCTTTGATGGGCTTATGGTCGTTGGCAATCTCGGCCTTGATGGTGGTGCCGGGATTGGTGGGGTTGAAGGTGTTTTTAACTTTGATGGGAATATTTTTCACGCAAACGGGATAGATGGTGGGCGGATAGACCACCTTGGCGCCGAAGTTGCACAGCTCCATGGCCTCGATGTAGCTGAGCTCGGCAATGGTGTAGGCGCCTTTGATGACGCGTGGGTCGGCTGTCATAAAGCCGTTGACGTCGGTCCAAATCTCTAACACCTCAGCATCCAAAGCCGCTGCGATGATGGCGGCTGTGTAGTCGCTCCCTCCGCGTCCGAGGTTGGTAATCTCGCCCGTGTCGCGGTCGGTGCTGATGAAGCCCGGCACCAAGGCAATGTGGGGCTGCCGGGCAAATGTCTGCTTCACCAATTGGTTGGTGAGCTCGTTGTCTAACAGGTTTTTGTGATTGGCGCGCTCGGTTTTGATAAACGTGCGGCTGTCAAACCATTGCGCGCCCTTGATGAGCGTGGCAACAATGAGGCTCGACAGGCGTTCGCCATAGCTCACAATGGTGTTGGTGGTTTTCTCGCTGAGGTCGTGCACCAGATAAACGCCGAAATAGATGCTACGGAGTTGCTCAAACAGGGAGTCTAATTGCTGTGCTAACTGTTGCCGCAAGTCTGTGTTGCCTATGATGCAATCAATCATGTTGTGATGGCGTGCAACCATGGCGTCGAATGATTCTTTCCATTCGTCACGATGTTGCTGCGCCAATAGCGAAGTGGCCAACAGCTGGTCGGTGATGCCACCTAAAGCACTTACCACCACGACAACATCGCCATGCTGCGCTTCATTTTCAACAATATGTTTTAGGCTCTGAATACTTTCTACAGAGCCTACGGATGTTCCACCAAATTTTAATACCTTCATGAAAAACACATTTAAATTGGGAATGATGTTACCCCCGAAAGGAGCGTTGCAAAAATACGAATTATTGCGCGCATACCCAACAAAAAGGGCGAGAGATTGCGAGGGTGTGGCCATTTTTGGGTAACTTTGCACGCATGATTCAAGAATGGCAAATAAGAGTTACACCCGCCGTAGCATTTACGGAAGACAGCATCAAGGCCTATGTGGCAGAAACGCATGGCATTGATGTGCGCACCATTCACCAGGTGCGTGTGTTGCGGCGTAGTATTGATGCACGACAACGGCAGATTGTTGTCAACCTCAAAGTGCTCGTTTACATCAATGAGTTTCCGCAAGATGAGCCGTTTGCGCGTGTCGATTATCCCGATGTTTCGGGCAAACCGTCAGTTGTCGTGGTGGGTGCTGGCCCGGGTGGCTTGTTTGCAGCACTCCGGCTGATAGAATTGGGTTTGCGTCCTATTGTGTTGGAACGTGGAAAGAATGTGCGCGACCGCAAGAAGGATTTGGCACTCATCACGAAGACGCAGCAGGTGGATGCCACGAGCAATTACAGTTTCGGTGAGGGTGGGGCAGGAGCCTACAGCGATGGCAAGCTCTACACGCGCAGCAAAAAGCGCGGCAGTGTGGAGAAGATTTTGCAAGTGTTTTGTCAGCATGGCGCCTCAGAAGCCATTCTCTCGGATGTGCACCCGCACATTGGTACTGACAAGTTGCCACGCGTGATTGAGGCCATGCGCAACACCATTTTGCAATGTGGTGGCGAAGTGCATTTCCTCACGCAAATGACGCAGCTCCTAATACAAGGCGACGAAGTGGTGGGGGTGGAAGCTCATGACTTGCAAAACGACGCACAACGCACGTTCCGCGGACCGGTGATTTTGGCTACGGGGCACAGCGCACGCGATGTCTACCGCTATTTGCACGATGCCAACATCGAAATCGAAGCCAAAGGCATAGCCGTGGGCGTGCGTTTGGAGCACCCCAGCCAGCTTATCGACCAAATTCAATATCACAACAAAAATGGTCGTGGCCGCTATCTCCCTGCAGCCGAATATTCGTTTGTGACCCAGGCGCAAGGGCGCGGCGTCTATAGTTTCTGCATGTGCCCGGGCGGTTTTGTTATTCCTGCCGCCACCGACAAACAGCAGATTGTGGTGAACGGCATGAGTCCCAGCAACCGCGGCACAGCATGGAGCAACAGTGGCATGGTGGTGCAGATGGAACCGCAAGATTGTCAGCAGGCCTTTGCCGAAGCTGGTGATGATGCCTTGTGCGTGATGCGCTTTCAAGAGCATGTAGAACGGCTCTGCTGGCAACAAGGCAACATGCGGCAAACCGCACCGGCACAGCGTATGGCCGACTTTGTGAATGGTCGGCTGAGCTATGATTTGCCCAAAAGTTCTTATGCCCCCGGATTGGTGAGTAGTCCCCTGCATTTTTGGCTTCCGCCATTCATCGTGCAACGCTTGCAAGAGGGTTTTAAAACCTTTGGGCGGCAAGCGCATGGCTTTCTCACTAACGAAGCGGTGATGATGGCCGTCGAGACCCGAACATCGAGCCCTGTCCGCATTTTACGCAACCGCGAAACCTTGCAGCACGTGCGCCTGCGGGGACTTTTCCCTTGTGGCGAAGGAGCAGGCTATGCCGGTGGCATCGTTTCTGCGGGTATGGATGGCGAACGCTGTGCCGAGATGGCGCAACACTATGTCGACGGCTTGTAGCAGATGCCGGTCGCCTCTTTTCCTTCGTTCCCAAATCCAATGGAATAAGAAGTCGTCGCATCCGCTTTTTTTAAACAGATGCGATGGGCTACTTCTCGCCCCAAAAAACGCCCAGATACAGGGTGTAGTAGGGGTGTTTTCTTGAAAAATATGCCACTATGCTGTCAAAAAAGGGAAGGAGCCTCTGTGTGCTCCTTCCTTGTTTCTGCATCCCATAGTGCGGTGTTTACATGGCTGCGCATGCAAACGCCATGGTTCCTTTAATCGGCAAACAGCGGATAGTTTTTCATCGTGGCATTCACCTTCTCGCGAACCTGAGCTATCACGCGGTCATCTTCAGGATGATTGAGCACGTCCTCAATGAGCGCAGCGATGAGATGCATCAAATCTTCTTTTGCGCCACGGGTGGTGATGGCTGCTGTGCCAAGACGCAAGCCCGAAGTGAGGAACGCGCTGCGTGTATCGAAAGGCACCATGTTTTTGTTGGCTGTGATGTCGGCCGCAACCAACGCTTTCTCAGCCATCTTACCCGTGAGCTCGGGATATTTGCTGCGCAAATCCACCAGCATCGAGTGGTTATCGGTTCCGCCACTGATGATGGTGAAACCACGCTCTATAAGGTCGGCAGCCAATGTTGCAGCATTGTCTTTCACCTGCTGCGCATAGGTCTTCCACGTGGGGAGCAGGTTTTCGCCAAAGCCCACAGCCTTAGCAGCGATGACATGTTCGAGCGGGCCGCCCTGTGTGCCGGGGAAAACGGCCGAATTGAGCAGGGCGCTCATCATTTTCACTTCGCCTTTCTTGGTGGTCAGCCCCCATGGGTTCTCAAAATCCTTGCCCATGAGGATGATGCCGCCACGCGGACCACGCAATGTTTTGTGGGTGGTGCTGGTGACGATGTGGGCATATTTTAAAGGATTGTCCAGCAAGCCGGCAGCGATGAGTCCTGCTGGATGCGCCATGTCAATCATCAGCAAAGCGCCCACTTCATCGGCGATTTTGCGCATGCGGGCATAATCCCACTCGCGGCTGTAGGCCGAACCGCCACCGATGATGAGTTTGGGCTTGTGTTGGTACGCTAATTGTTCCATTTCATCGTAGTCTACGCGGCCTGTTTCGCGGTTGAGACTGTAACCCACCGGATGATAGAGTAGGCCTGAGGTGTTGACGCTGCTGCCATGTGAAAGGTGGCCGCCCTGTTCTAAATTCAGGCCTAAGAACGTGTCGCCGGGCTTCAGCACCGCCAGTAACACCGCTGCATTGGCCTGTGCGCCCGAGTGGGGTTGCACGTTGGCATAAGCCGCATGAAATAGCTCCTTCACCCGCTCAATGGCCAAAGTTTCAACTTGGTCTACCACCTGACAGCCGCCGTAATAGCGCTTTCCGGGAAGTCCCTCGGCATATTTATTAGTGAGGCATGACCCCATGGCCGCCATGACTTCATCACTGACAAAATTTTCAGAAGCAATAAGTTCAATGCCTTTGAGTTGTCGTTGATGCTCTTGTTCGATTAAATCGAAGATTTCTTGGTCTCTTCTCATATTTGTTACCTTATGTTTTACGGATAAATGACAATTCTTATACGAGCTTGATTTCGTTCATATTTTGCTCTTTGTCGCAATAGTGGCATTTCACTACGCCGTGCACTTTGTCGACAACATGGAAAAGCGTGGCCATCGGCTCGTTGTTGGTGATGCACTTAGGATTGTTGCAGCGCACAATGCCTCGCAGCACTTGGGGCGTTTCAACCATTTTCTTTTCCACCACTTCATAGTCTTTAATGATGTTGAGTACCACGTTGGGTGCAACAATACTGAGGCGACTAATTTCTTCGTCGGTGAAAAATTTATTTGTAATTTTAATGATTCCTTTTTTCCCAATGCGGTTTGATGGAAGATTATAGCCGATGGTGACAGGCATCGTCGAAGCCTTCAAGTCAAGGAGGTCGGCCACTAAATAGGTTTTCTCAGCCGGGATATGATCGATTACCGTGCCATTTTCAATGGCTGCCACCTGCATTTCTTTTTTCGCCATAATGTTAGAATTTTGACTGAATAATTGTTTTGTCGTTTCTGATATCTTCTAATGTGATTCCCAAACAATGGCAGAAGATGGCCTCGCGTGCATAAAGCCCATTCTGTGCCTGCTGGATGTAATAGGCATGTGGGTTGTCATCCACATCGTAAGCAATCTCGTTCACGCGCGGAAGGGGATGAAGTATCTTCATATTGCCTTTCACGTGTTGCAGCATGTCATTTCTCAAAATATACACGTTTTTCACACGTTCATATTCCATCAAATCGGAAAATCGTTCCTTTTGTACACGTGTCATATACAGAATATCGGCATCGGCAATGGTTTCTGCGTCGAATGTTGTATGCTCGTGGTAAACAATGTGATGTTGTTTACAATAAAGTTTATATTCCTGTGGCATACTCAATTCTTTAGGTGCAATGAAATGGAATGTCGGATTAAAATGACGCATTGCCGTGATAAGGGAATGCACCGTGCGTCCATATTTCAAGTCGCCGACAAGATAGATATTGAGGTTCTCTAATTTCCCTTGCGTCTGATAAATGGTGTAGAGATCAAGCAAGCACTGCGAAGGGTGCATGTGCGCACCATCACCGGCATTGATAATAGGCACTCGCGTCACTTCTGAAGCATATTGTGCCGCACCTTCTATGTAATGTCGCATGGCAATGACATCAGCATAGTTGCTCACCATGAGAATGGTATCTTTCAGCGTTTCGCCCTTTGACACACTCGAAGCCTTGGCATCGCTGAAACCAATAACACGAGCACCTAATCGGTTGGCCGCCGTTTCAAAGCTAAGTCGTGTTCGTGTGGATGGCTCGTAAAACAATGTTGCTACGACCTTCCCTTTTAATAATTCTCGGTTAGGATTCTTTTCAAACTCTTGTGCCATTTGAATGAGATACAATATATCTTCTCTCGTCAAATCGGCAATGGTCACAAAATTGTGCATATTGTTATGTTATTGATGTTGAAAACCAGTCCAAAGGTAGGGATAAATTCTGATTATACTATGGTATTTCGGAGAAAAATTGTATTTTTGCCCAAAATTAAACGAGATGAGAAAAGTCTTTGTCCATGCCTTGTGGACGATTTTGTTATGTGCAATAGCAGGAACAGCATTAGCTTTCACAGCCATTTGGAATGGCTGGATTGGCTATATGCCCGCTATTGAAGATTTACAAAACCCTATCAATCGTTTTGCAACGCAGGTTTATTCGGCGGATGGCAAAGTGATGGGAACCTATAATTTAAATAAAGAAAATCGCATTGTCGTTCCTTATAATAAGATATCAAAACATTTGGTTCATGCCTTAGTGGCAACGGAAGACGAACGTTTCTATGAACATAGCGGTATAGATTTCATTGCTTTAGGGCGCGCTTTGATAAAGCGAGGTCTATTTGGCCAGGCATCAGCTGGCGGAGGTTCAACCATTACCCAGCAATTGGCCAAACAATTATATTCCATACAGGTACATAGTTCTTTAGAGCGTCTCCTGCAAAAGCCCATAGAGTGGGTTATAGCGGTAAAATTAGAACGCTACTATACCAAAGAGGAAATCATTGCTTTATACCTCAATTACTTCGACTTTTTACATAATGCTGTCGGGATTAAGACTGCAGCGAACACCTATTTTAATAAGGAGCCAGCCGACTTAACGACAACGGAGGCAGCTATGTTGGTGGGATTATGTAAGAATCCGTCATTGTTTAATCCGGTTCGTTTTCCTGAGCGCGCGCGTGATCGTAGGAATATTGTCTTGGGGCAAATGTTGAAAGCAGGCTATCTGAGTAATAGTGAGTACTCAGAATATTGCGCAATGCCTTTAGCATTAAATTTTCATCGCACAGATCACAAAGATGGAAATGCGACTTATTTTAGAGAGTTTTTACGCCAATATATGATGGCAGAAAAGCCCAAATTAGAGAGTTATCCAGCATGGAATCGCGTGCAATATGCATTAGATTCTTTAGCTTGGGAAACCGACCCACTTTATGGGTGGTGCAATAAGAATTTCAAGAAAGACGGAAGCCCCTATAATATTTATACGGATGGGCTGAAAGTCTTCACAACATTGGATAGCCGTATGCAACTTTATGCGGAGGAAGCAGTATATGGACATGTTGCAAAGTTCCTTCAACCGGCTTTTAATCGCGAGAATAAGAGCAAAAAAAATGCACCTTTTACGGAGAAGCTAACACCACAACAATTGCATTCAATTCTCAATCGCAACATGTTTCAAAGTGAACGCTACCGCGATATGAAGGCATCAGGAGCAAGCGAGGCAGAAATTAAGGCCGCTTTTAATAGGCCTGTTGGCATGACAATCTTCACCTATCATGGCGATATTGATACAACAATGACTCCTTTGGATTCCATCAAATACTATAAGAGCTTTTTGCGTGCGGGCTTCATGAGTATGGATCCTAAGACGGGATTTGTAAAAGCCTATGTAGGCGGATTAGACTATAATTATTTTATGTATGACATGGTAACAGGAGGACGTCGGCAGGTAGGGTCAACCATTAAGCCTTTCCTTTATGCTTTGGCTATGGAAAATGGATTTTCACCTTGCGACGTTGCCCCAAATGTTCAAAAGACTTATACTGTAGCAGGTAGACCTTGGACGCCACGTAATGCCTCGCGTGCACGCTATGGCCAAATGGTTACGCTGAAATGGGGATTAGCAAACAGTAATAACTGGATTTCAGCTTATCTTATGAGTAAGCTGAATCCACGTCTATTTGTCGCCACACTACACGAATTTGGTATTAATACTCCCAATATCTATCCATCGATGTCACTTTGTTTAGGCCCATGTGATGTGAGTGTTGCTGAGATGGTGAGCGCCTATTCTACTTTTGCCAATCACGGTATTCGGACGGCACCACTATTTGTTTCGCGTATTGAGGACAATGAAGGTAATGTTATTGCAACGTTTCAGCCACGTATGAACGAAGTTATTAGCGCAGAAAGTGCCAATAAAATGTTGGTGTTGTTGCAAGGTGTGGTTGATGGTGGTACGGCTGGCCGATTACGCTATAAGTACAACTTTGAAGGTGAAATTGGTGGAAAAACCGGAACAACCAATAACAATAGTGATGCTTGGTTCATTGGTTTTACACCCCAATTAGTCTCTGGCGTATGGGTAGGAGGTGAAGATCGGGATATTCACTTCGATAATATGGCCATGGGACAAGGTGCAACAATGGCATTACCCATTTGGGCCTATTTCATGCGTAAGGTTTATAATGATCGCACACTGGGTTATAGCAGTAAGGTTAAGTTCGACTTGCCTGATGGGTTTGATCCTTGTAAAAATCAGGATAATGACTCAAGCAGTAATCAAATTGATGAGGTTTATGAATAAGAGTCTTATACTTCTTTTCATTTTAGCATATAATTTTTGTGCTTATGCACAACATAACCCTCTACGGGATAGTTTAAAAGTGGCAACAGAAGCCCTTAACTATCATCCGGACAGCCTTGATTTAAAGCTAAAGAAAGCCTCATGGAATGTTCAACTTGGCGAATGGGACTATGCTAAAAGTGAATACGATCAGGTGCTTGCGCGGGAGCCAAATAATTTGGCAGCATTATATTTCCGTGCTTTTGTCAATGAACAGCTCCATCGTTATTCTTTCGCTCGCTTAGATTACGAGCACCTGCTCTATCTTGTTCCTGGAAATTTTGAAGCACAGTTAGGGTTAGCATTACTCAATGAAAGGGACAATCATCATACAGAAGCTTTAGATGGGCTCAACCGCTTAGTGATGCAATTTCCCGATAGCTCACTTGCCTATGCTGCACGTGCAAATTTAGAGCGTGACCATCAACAATATGATTTGGCTGCGTTTGATTATACGGAAGCTATTCAGCGTGCGCCTGATAATACAGACTATCTGTTGGCTCGCGCAGACATTTGGATTACTTTAAGACAATATGAAAAGGCAAAGAACGATTTGCAAAAATTAATGACTTTAGGTATTCCCAGAATGGCATTAAAACCTTTTTTCGAAAGAATAAAGAGAAAATCATAATAACAACAACAACAGAATTGTAAAAAAGATAAATAGATAAAACATGAAATTTCTACAACCCTCATTTGAAATATGGCAGCAAGAGGCTGGAATTGACGGTATCTACCGCATGATAGAACGAGCTGGACGCGTGTGTTATAAAAGTGAAAATCACGTAGATAATCAGTCTGCACGTCCCTTTGTTGAGCGGCTCATAGCTTCAAAGCATACAGCCATGCTCGAACATGGGACGGTATATTTGGTTACAGATCAAGTAAAATTGGCTGAACGATATATCCAAAATCCATTCTCAGTTGTCCATACATTAGATACGAAAAATTATATTACAACCAACCTCCGTGTACTGGTAGAGCAGGGGTGGATGGATGATTTGCAATATCTTTATAAGCAACAACCTCAGCATGAGCCACGCATCACAGTTCATTTTACCACGCAAGTTTCCATTACACGCGAATTTAATCGTCATCGCTCACACTCTATGGCAGAGCAGTCTACACGCTATTGTAATTATAGCAAAGATAAATTTGGGGGTGAAATCAATATTAATGTACCTGAATGGATTACCAACTGTGAGAAGTTTTCTACGACAGAACAAGCTGGCAATTTCAATATGCAGTTTATAAACTACTGCCGTTCTATAGCCGATAGTAGTGGTAATACAAATTGGACGGACTTCGATGCCTGGCTGTTTGCTAATCTTGCTGCCGAATTTGCCTATATGCAACTCATTGCATTGGGGCGAAAGCCACAAGAGGCTCGCGCAGTATTGCCTTTAGATGTAAACACAGAACTTATTCACACGGCATTCTTACATGACTGGCAACACTTTTTTAATTTACGAGCCTTAGGAACAACGGGTGCACCTCATCCAGATGCAAAGGCTATAGCTCAGCCGCTTTATGAGGTCTTTAAGCAAAATGGATGGGTATAATCGGTTTCAAATAGAAGAAGATAAAGAGAGATTGTAGATAACAATAGAGTGAAAAATAGAATTTGTCAAGCACATGTTTCTCTATATCACCCTTTTTACGTAACTTTGCATGGTATAAAGATGGATAAAACAAATTTCAATATGATTAAAATTACTTTTCCTGATGGCTCTGTCCGCAATTATGAACAGGGTATAACGGGAATCCAAATTGCAGAGAGCATTTCACCAGCTCTTGCGCGTAGTGTAGTGTCATGTAGTGTTAATGGGGAAATAGTAGAATTAAATCGGCCTATCAATACTGATGCAACCATTGCACTTTATAAATTTGATGACGAAGAAGGAAAAAAGACTTTTTGGCATACATCAGCCCATTTGTTGGCCGAGGCCTTGCAAGAACTCTATCCAGGCATTCAGTTTGGCTTTGGACCTTCGATTGAGAATGGATTTTTCTATGATGTCATGCCTGCTGAAGGTCAGGTGATTTCAGAAAATGATCTTCCAAAAATCGAAGCTAAGATGCTGGAATTGGCTAAGAAAGATGAGCCTGTCATTCGTAAAGAGATTTCAAAGGCAGACGCACTGAAAGCTTTTAAAGCTGATGGGCAAGAATATAAGTACGAACACATCGAGCAAGATTTGGAGGATGGCACTATAACGACCTATACGCAAGGACACTTTACAGACCTTTGTCGTGGACCACACTTGATGTCAACAGGGCTCATCAAAGCAGTAAAACTCACAAATGTTGCAGGTGCTTTTTGGCGGGGTGATGCAAAACGTGAGCAAATGACACGTATCTACGGCATATCTTTCCCCAAGAAGAAACTATTAGATGAATATTTACTTTTGCTGGAAGAGGCAAAAAAACGCGACCATCGCAAAATAGGAAAGGACATGGAATTGTTCATGTTCTCTGAACGCGTGGGCAAGGGACTTCCTATTTGGTTGCCCAAAGGCACTCAATTACGCCTTCGTTTACAAGAGCTATTACGTGGGCTACTTCGTCCTTACAATTATCAAGAAGTGATTACACCAGGTATCGGTAGCAAAAGTCTTTATGTTACATCAGGACACTATGCTCATTATGGGAAGGATGCTTTCCAACCAATTCATACCCCGGAAGAGGATGAAGAGTACATGCTTAAGCCCATGAATTGTCCTCACCATTGTGAAGTATATGCGCGTAAACCTCGCTCTTACAAAGATTTACCATTGCGAATAGCAGAGTTTGGTACTGTTTTCCGCTATGAGAAGAGTGGTGAGTTACATGGTTTAACACGTGTACGTACGTTTACACAAGATGATGCACACATCTTTGTACGTCCAGATCAGGTGAGAAGCGAATTCGAGAATAATATTGATATTATTCTCAAAGTGTTTAAGACGTTCAAATTCGACAACTACGAAGTACAGATATCACTACGCGATCCTAAAGATAAAGAGAAATATATTGGTTCTGATGAGATTTGGGACGAGAGTGAAAATGCAATTCGAGAAGCCTGCAAAGAAAAAGGCTTACAAGCACATGAAGAAGTTGGAGAAGCTGCTTTCTACGGGCCAAAATTAGACTTTATGGTAAAAGATGCTATTGGCCGTAAATGGCAGTTGGGCACTATCCAAGTAGATTATAATCTACCAGCGCGCTTTGAATTGGAATATACGGCCGACGACAACAGCAAAAAAACACCCGTTATGCTTCATCGTGCACCATTTGGTTCGCTTGAACGTTTCGTAGCTGTGCTGATTGAGCATACGGCAGGACATTTTCCTTTATGGCTAACGCCTGACCAAGTGGTTATACTTCCCATCTCTGAAAAGTATAATGATTATGCACATGAGGTAGAACAGCAACTTCACACAGTAAATGTTCGTGCTATCATAGATGATCGTAATGAAAAAATTGGTCGTAAAATACGAGATAGTGAGTTGAAGCGAATCCCTTACATGTTGGTTGTCGGCGAGAAAGAAGCAGCCGAAGGTTTGGTTTCTATGCGTCAACAAGGTGGCGGTGAGCAGGCTACAATGACCATTAAAGACTTTGCACAACGTATCAATGATGAGGTAGGAAATCAGCTTAAGGATTTAAGATAATGGTAAACATTTTCTTAACATCGGGAGCGTGAGATTAAGAGGCAACGATATGCGCAATCATTATTGTACCTCTTGCATATAAATTTCTTATTAAAAGATTAAGGTGTATCAAGATTTTGATACACCTTTTTCATATGAACTACTGGAATAGAACTACTGGAATAATGTCTAATATAGTCATCTATAATAAGTCTACTTTTTTTTATTTATCATAATATGTATTATCTGAAATTTTAATTTTGTATATTTGCCATCAAATATTTCAATTTTATGAAAAGTTCTAACAACATTCAATTAAGTAAGCATTTCGACTTGTACGAAATGTGCAAGTTCGCCAAGTATGGCTTTGCTAATCTTCCGACTGATGGCCAAGTGATTTATAATTTGCGTCAGTTGTGCCTTGCTCTCGAGGTTGTTCGTAATTCGTTGCGTGATGATATTGCAGACAAAGACATTCCATTGTATGTTAATAGTGGCTATCGCTCTGATGCTGTTAATAAGTTAGTCGGTGGTGTTCCGACGTCTGACCATCTGCTCGGTTTAGCTGCTGATGTTCGTAGTTTGGTTTATCCTCCGGGTCAGTTACTCGAGCGCATTCGTTCATGTGTTAATTTGGATGTTATTCAAGTTGGCCAGGTAATCTTGTACCCTACGTTTGTGCATTTTTCTATTAATCGTGCTATTCATAAGAATGAGTTCTTGAAAAAAGTTGGTAATCATTATGAAACCATATAAACATTTATATCCGGAAGTTTCAAAGCTGCACTATTCGTTGTTGGTAGAAACGCGCGTTAGTAAGCATGGTGATGAAATTACGATTTATCGTGTAGAGTTCATGGAAAGATACGTAGTTTTTTCCTCGTTTTCTTCTGCGATGGATTTTATAAAATGTAATCTCGAGTAATGCATCCGTTAGTTAGTCTTGTAAAGCCCAAGGAAGTATTGCTTCCGTGTGTTAACCCTCAATTGGTTAAGCAAAATGGCCGTTGGTATGCTTATGCTTGTGGCAAGTGCTACATGTGTTTAGATAAAAAGGCTAAGATATGGCGTGCTCGGATTACTCAGGAATTTAAAGATAACCGTTTTGCATTATTCTTCACACTCACATACGATAATAATCATGTTCCATTTGCTCGACCTGCTGAAGACGCTCCATGCTATGTACTTGATGATGCGAAAGGATTTAAGTTTCCCGACCGCGATGAAACTTCTTACTCGAAAAGATTGTCCGTTGATTATACGGATAGTGGTAGTGTTATACCTGCTTTGTCCGGTTTTGACGTTGTTAACTCTTTTGGAGTTGCTTCACGTTTGGATGTACAAAAGTTTTTGAAGCGTTTTCGTTATTATTTAAATTCGTTGTTGTTGCGTCATGCTCGTTTGAAATTCTATGACAAATTGTTTTCGTTTACTTATTGGCTTGGTTACAATCCTAAATTGCAAGATTTTGAAAGCTGGTTTGATGATTTAGATGATGAAGAGTATGATTTATATTCTGAAGTTTATCAATATTACAAAAAAATATATGAAAAGGAAAAAGCAAAAGCAAAACAAGTCGTTCGCTACTTCATCTGCAGCGAATATGGTAGTCACACCTATAGACCCCACTACCATGGTTTCTTTTGGTTTGACGATGAAAAGGCGTACCAATACGCAACAAGGTGTATATATAAGGCTTGGACGCTGTGCGCTCAAAGGAATATCAATGTCCAACCTGCTGATAGCGGAACTGCCAGCTATGTTACAACGTATGTTACAAGCTTTACTGATTTGCCAAAAGTTCTACAGTCTAAATTTGCCCGCCCGTTCTGTTTGGCTTCTAAAGGCCCAGCAATCGGCTATAAGTCGTATAGTCCTGAAAAAGTACAAGAAATGTACATTGAACGAACTATATTTCGAAGTGATGAGACAATTACAAAGCAAGGAAAACAGACTGTTGTTTACCCAGTTCCCCCGAGTGTTGTATGTCGATATTTCCCAAAATGCTTCGAGTATAGCACGTTATCTGATATGGATAAACTACGTGTATATACGCGATTTATCAAGTATAAAAGAGTCGATGGCGTCGAAAAAGTAGACGCTGCTGCTTCTCTTGCCTGCTTAGAATGGTATAAAAAGAATACCAAGCTATACCCTACTCGTGCTATTAATGAGTTAGGCGACAGTTATAATGCTGAAGACTCTTGGTTTCATTCTGCTGATATAGCTGCCGCACGTGCATGTCTAAATTGGTGTGTTCATTTCAATTCTCACCCACTCCACTATATGGAAATGTTAGATTGGTTTCATTATGAATACGCACAATTTCAGTTGTTCCAACAATACCAATATATGGATAAATTGTATCGTGTGTGGACTTGGCCTGCTGATGATATGTGTCCTGTTGCATTCGATTATAAAGAATATGATATTCAATGTTGTATTGATTATGCGTTCTTAATGCGCTTACCGAAATATCACGGTGAGATAATAGAGAATTCTCCTTGGCTGTACGATATTGCACAAAGTTATGGCTTAGACCTTGGATGGTTCTACAAGCGTGGCATTCGTGATGATGAGCGAGTAGCAAAGTATTACGAGTATAATCGACCGCATTTTAAGCGTTATTCTGAAAAGATAAAAGATGATTTGAAAATTCATACTAAGAGTAAGCGTGCAAATGCTCATGTGTTGGATAGTTTAATTGATTAATTTATATGTTTCACTAAAGTTTTTTATTATGTCTAAAGTTCCTAAAATTAATGTTGGTCCGGCCCAGCGTCCTCGTAATGGTTTTGACCGTTCAGAGACGCACATCTATTCGCAGCCTGCCGGTATGTTGTTGCCTGTCATGCAGATGTTCTTAAACCCGCATGATAATGTCAATGTCGATACTACAAGTATCGTTCAGGCACAGACGTTGCAAGGTCGTCCGTTCCTTGGAATGAAACAAAACTTTGCGTTTTATTTCGTTCCTGCTCGCCTTATGTACTCCTATTCTAAGGCGTTCTTTAGCGGATTAGTTCCGAAAAACACATTGACAAGTTCTGCGTTGAGTGCTGTTGCACTTGCAAATAGCGTTCGTCTTAAGGCTCCGGCGTTTAAGCCTTATGAAGTGTTTTGTCGGTTCGCAGGTATTCCGTTGCCTGATGGTTCATTTTTGTCTTCTGCTGATAATGGCGGTACTGGTGTTGGTGTCTTGAATGAAGAGAGTTTTTTGTTCCATTATGGTGGTACATTCGGTAATCGCACTCGTGGTGTTGGTTCGTCTCCTGCTGTTCTTTCTTCCTTGGAAAAAATTGCAGAAGGTTCTGGTGGTTATTTCCTAAAGCATCCATTTGGCCGTTATCTGCGTCAGCGTACTAATGTGGTCGACGTCTTCGGCTATGATATGTTGCCGTCGTACGTTCGTTTCTGCGATATGATGAAATATGGTGCTATGCCATATGTTGGCGAGAGTGTGAATGTGAATGCTATCAATAAGGATATGGTAAGCTATGAAGCTAATCTATTCTATTGGCTTGCCTATCAGAAAATTTACCAAGACCATTTTTTGGATAGCAATTATGAAAAGGTTAACCCTCGCTCTTACAACGTTGATGACTTGTTAGACCCTGCTACTGGTAAGTGTACGTTTACGTTCGGTGCTGATGCTGCATCGCTCGACAGAGCATTGGATATTTTTTCGCCTCGTTACGTAAAATATGAAAAGGATTTGTTGAGTAATATTCACCCATCACCATTGTTTGTTGACGATGTAAGTTCTACGATACGTACGTTTGTTGGTACGTCCGGCGAAATGTTGAATGGCATTCCGATGAAGTCTTACAACTTGACTAATTCTTCCGATACTGCTGTGATGTCAGACCGTAACGGTGTTTATACGACCGTGTCTGCTGCTCAATTGCGTAATTTGTTTGCGTTCGACAAGATGCAACAAATCACAAGCCGCGCGCCTAAGACTTATAAGGCACAGATGTTAGCGCACTATGGTGTGAATGTAGCTGATGATTTGACTGAAAGCTTCTATGTTGGTGGCTTTAACAAAGCCTTGGAAGTTAGTCCTCTTATTGCTACTGCTGACGGTGCTACAAAGGACAGTTCTACGAACTTCGGCCAGCAAGGCAGTTACATCGATAGTTCACAAGATGGTCATATTAACTTTACTGCAAAAGAGCATGGTGTGTTGATGTGTTTGTCTTGGTTTTCTCCGAATTCGTTGTATGACGCTGACGGATTAGATGCATTTAATGCTAAATTTGCCCGCGAGGATTACTTTGTGCCCGAAGCCGAAGATCTTGGCATGCAGCCTATTGAGTTTTCGCGTTTGTTGCCACCTTGGATTTCTAATTCTCCGTATCGTCTCCCCGATGTAGAGGGTGCTGTATCTCAGTATTATAGTGCACATGTTGATGATGTGAATAAGGCTTATGATGCTGATTACAAGAATAAATCGTTGTCTATCGGTGCGAAGCGAGGTGCTGTGCTTGGTGCGAACATTAGTACATTCGATACTTCGCGTGTTTACGGTTGGCAGCCTCGTTATCATGAGTTTAAGGCTGGTGCTGATTATCTTCATGGTGAGTTTAAAACAGGCCGGAGTATGCAAGTTCTGTCTATCCATCGCCCTACTCCATTTAATTATTACATGGGTTTAAATAATTGGAAATTCGAACACACTTTTGGTGTTCCTCCTGTTAAATTCGATTATAACGGAGTTCCTGCATCATTCTTGTTTGTTGACCCGGCATGTACTAATGATGTTGTAGAAGTTAATTATGATGGCACGGAGAAAACAGACCCATTCCGTATTACGACCCACTTCGCAGTTAGTTATATTACGGACATGTCTGTTAGCGGTTTGCCACGTTTATAATTTAAATTTTGTTGGTATGAAAAATTGTTATATTAATAGAGGCTTGGTTGACGTTATAAATAATTATACGCCTGCAGTGTCTATGGTTGTTACTGTCGACAGAGAAGCTACAGAGTTGTTCGAAAAGTTGAACCCTGTTTTGTCAAATGGTCATCGTGATAATATTATCACCCGGTTATTGGATAAAAATGTACCTCGTGAAGTGGCCGATGTTATCACGCAGTTGGTTACTACTGTTCCGCACGATAGTTCAAACAAAGGCTATACGGACGAGCAGATACGTGCTACTATTGTAAGCCGTCATTATCAGAATGAGATTGAATTGCAGCAAGTTCGCGAGTACTTGGATGCTGCTGCTGCGGAGTTGTTCCCCGATGAGCCTGCTCCGAATGAGCCTGCTCCTGATAAGTCCGTTTCTGATCCTGCTGCTGGAAGTACTTCACCTACTTAATTAATTAGTTATGTCTTATATTCATACTTTATTTTCGATTGAACGAGGCTACGGCCTCGCTCTAATCGATGATCGAAAGCATGTTGCTCCGCTTGTTGCTGCGTTGCCTGCGATTGTTGCCGCTGTTGGTTCTGTCGCCGGTGCTGTTATGAACAAGAAGAGTAACGACAAGAATAATGCGTTACAACAGCAATTAGTAGATAAAGCTAATGCGTATAATACGCCGAGTTCGCAGGTTGAACGATTTAGAAATGCCGGATTAAACCCGTATATGATGTTAGGCCAGGTGAATGCTGGTAATCAGCAATCAGTTGCAACTACACAGCCTACGGATTATTCCGGTGTTGTTAATGGTGCTGCTTCTGCTGCCTCTTCGTTAATTCAAGGCCTTACTGCACAGTCTGAAATCGCCAAGAATGAGGCTGATACTCGTAATGTGAATGCAGATACGACTACTAAGACTATTCGTAATGTTACGGAATTAGAACGGAACAAAGCAGAACTGCAAAAGCAGTTGTCCGAAGCTTCCAAGAATGACGCTGACCGCGATAAAATTCGTAAAGAGATTAGTCTTATCGATGAGCAGATAACTCAATTACAGCAAACTAATGATATTGGATTGCAGACTTGGGATGCTCGTATTAAGGCTCCTGTTGTTCAAAATCAGTTGGCAGCCGCGCAAGCTGCTCTTCTTGGTTCGCAGAAAAAAGGTGCTGATTTGAGTAATAATCTTGTTCAGATGTACGGTGCCGCGAATATGCGTGCTATGATTGGTAAGACTGCTGCCGAAGCTCGTGCTGCTGATGCTTCTGCTGCTTCTACTCGTGCTGGAATTCCTAAGGTAGTTGCCGAAGGTGTCGGACAGATTTTGAAAAATCAAGGTCAGAAAATTGTCAATGCTGTTAATCAAGTTATATTGGATTATAAGCGTGATCATGACGCACATCCTAAATTAGATTACTGGATGGATAAGTTCTTACAGATTGTTGGTGTTGGTCAGCAGCAAGCTAAGCAGTTGGCTGCGTTATTGCCAATGGTTATGTAATTTGTTTGTTTGTTTTTCAATAATTATTAATTTTTTTCGTTATGAAGAAGAAAAGTGTATTGCAGGTGTTGGCTCAAGTAGCCATTGCAGCGTTAACTGCGTTGCTCACCTCTTTAGGTGTTAATTAAATTGTTTATTATGACTTGGCAAAAAGTTGCGTTAATCGCAATATCTTGCGTGGTAGGTTTATTCCTGCTTAAAATCATGGTATTTTTGTTCCTTGTTTGGAAATTCGCTTAATCTCTCTTAATTAGTGTGGCTTCGGTCACACTTTTTTGTTTTATGTTTGTTAACTATTTATTTGTTAATAACATTTAAATAATTTGGTAGTTTCGCTTTATTTTGCTATCTTTGTGTATATAAATAAGTAAGATAATAACAATAATTAATTAAAGATATGGAAAAGAATTGGACTTATAATGGTGTTGAATACACATTGAAGCGTGCAAGTGGTTATGGTCAATACATTTTAAATGGCTATCATTTTACAGATAGTACTGTTTGGGATGATGTAGATAGTGAAGAAGATGAAGATGCACGATTATGGGCTATGCAGTGTGCTGAAGCTTTTGTTAAGGCTCATGATTGTTAATTTTTGTTTGTTGATTATTAAGAGTGTGGTAGATTTACCACACTTTTTTCGTTTGTGTGCTGTTCGTTAGGTGAGCTTGCGAACACAAATTAGGTCGGATAGTGAAGCATCCGCCTACAGGATGCGCAACGGTCTCGCAGTGCATACCGCTCTCCCACGGAGCGTAGCGCGCGAAATGGTAATGTAGCGCACTGCGTCGTAGTGAAGTGCAAGCTTGCGCAGCACACCCCGTCCAAGACCGCCGGAGGCAAAAAATGTTAGTGTTTGTTTTGATTATCAGTTTCCACATTAGTGGCGCATGCCCTCCGTGCTGCGTACCTACCCCTTGATATAAATAGTAAAACTGACAGTGGTCCAAACAACTTAAAATCTCCACAATGTTAATTTACATTAATAAATTATCATATTATGTATTATCTGAAATAGATAAAGAACTCCATTAAACGACAATAAAAAAGCGATGACCTTCACAGGTAATCGCTCCAAATCTTCAATAGGTATTAGTCTCTCTTAAGGCAAAAAGATTGTTTTCAGGATAACATTGACAAATGTAATACTTTTTTTTTGAATAAAAAAACTTTTAGCAAAATTTTCTTCGAAATATTTTCAAAAATTGTTGATTTTGATGGAAATATGGAGCATAAGACCCTATTTAACTGATCAATGCTTATTTTACAACCACTTTCTTATGATTAATAATATACACGCCGGCTGGAAGATGCTCCATAGATGTTCCCATATATAGTCCATTTACTGTGTATATTCGGTTCTCATATTTCGAGTGACTTGTTGCATGATGAATAGCTGACGGTGGATTATTTTTTATATCGGCATAATAGGTAAATGTGATAGTGCCATTATGGTCGCGCTGGATATTGCCTAATCCCTGATTTACTTTGTAATAATTTGCATTAGCCTCTGTTCGATCAAGTGTACTGCCGGCTGTATACCACCAGAAATTAGGCAATTTTAAATCATCATTGAGTTTATCAACATTATTTGGCCCCGCAAAAAGATCGCCCTTCAATTGGTTCATATAAACCTTCTGTCCATTCGTAGGGGGCTGCAAATAGGATGAAAACAGCAAACCGTCTGCAGGAACAACCGCGATAGTGGGTTTATTGGCTATATTGTTGGGATGATAAAAGAAGTCAAGATTGTCGACATCTGTAATGCGATAAACCAATAATCCCGCGGCAGGCAATCCACTATACCAATTTTCTTTCTTAATATTCTCCATCAAGAAATATTCACGACTGTCGTTGGGATTAACAATCTGATAGGCTGCTCCACCCTCATTCAGCGTTTTATCCATCGTGATAGCCTGCCGATCAGTCAATAAAGGTTGGATATTTACTGGCCAGCCCATTTGTTTCCGCTCCCAGGCAGTATAAGGCATGGGAATAAAACCTCCGTTCCCTGCATATTCGCCACCATCCATCAAATCCCACAACTCCATTTCCTGGTTGTGAACATGTGCTGAACTCACTGTGGGATAAATATCAGGAAGTCCCATTGTGTGAGAAAATTCATGGCACGTTACGCCAATGCTATTAATCTGAGGTTTTCCTGTATGCTTGTCAGCCACGCGTGGAAAAAGCTCTGCACCTATGCTATATCGGAAGACCCTTTTACCATTAAGCTCAGGTGTAGTGCCTGTCATGTAGCTAGCACAAGCCCACACATTCTCACCTAAACCGCCATTGTTTTGCCCCAATCCTGCATAAATCACATAGACACAATCAAAATAGCCATCATGATTGCTGTCATATTGATTTACGTTTGTGATTTGTCCTTTAACCAATTCAAATGCATCACGGGTAAGTTCCTCCGGACGCTCATCACTATTATCGTCAGGATCGTTTCCACCATAGTAGCTCATGTTGTGTGGAAGTTCTACAGGACCATAAATATCAAATATGGGTGTAAACGCACCATTGCTTGATGCTTTGAAATATTGTGCGACACTGCTGAAATTGCGATGGTTTCCATTACCACGATTCTGTAGCTTCCCAGTTGCATTAAAAAAATCATTGAATGCAACCTTAGGTTGGTCAACGCTAATTTTCTTGTCTTTAAAGCTGGCTAAAATCACAAGTATTCGTGGCAATCCTGTGTGTGGTGTATAATGTACTATGGGATTTACAACACGTGTGCCTTGCCCTTGTAACAACTTGTTGTCTGGATGCTTGCGGGGTGTGATAAATGCAGCTTCCGGGCTATCCCATGCTGGCAATGGAATAATTTTTCCATCATTGCACCGCACAAAAGTGGTGTCATTATTCGTTGCAGACAGATTTGGCACATAAGCTATGAGTGCAAAGAACAGGATAAGACTTTGCTTCTTAAGAAAAAAATTGCAACATTGTTGCATACGGTTCAAGTTATCCATTTGTTTTCTTTTGAGTTTATTTAAAATAATATTGCCCTTTTCTGCGTGTCATCCGGCCATAATCGATAGCATGTTGAGGGCAATGATGATAGCATGCAAAACAAGCTAAGCATCTTTCATTGTGTTTCCAGACTGGTTTTTGCCGAAGTCCGCCCACGATATCATCTACAGGACAGACCATTTTACAAATACCACATGCTACACACCTTTTCACATCAACATGGAAAGGAGAATCGGTTATGAAATAATTCGTGAATACTTTCCCCAAGAAATAGCTATTGATGCGAGGCCATTTACTTAAATGTAAATGCACCTCTCCCCTCTTACAATCAAAGATAGCTTTCGCATAATCTCTCAATGCCTTTTCTGCCTCTTGCTTTTTTCGTAGCATCGTAGCTCTACTGTCTACATCCATAAAAGGGAGTCCTACATAGGTATTTGGCATAAGGAGCGAAAACATGGCCTGCACATGCAGTCCCACTTTTTCTAAGTCCTTTTGTGCATAATCCATCGTTAGCCCTACATCGTTGCCCGCCGTGCACAAAAGATAGCAAAAATGCTGTTCTAAATGTGTTGCACGCAGCTGTAATTTCTGCATGAATGTGCGCACTATTTTTGGAGGACGCCAGCCATGGACAGGGAAAACAAATCCTATTCGTTCATCTGTCTTTAACGCAAAATTGCAATCCCCATCCATAATTTCGGGGATTGCATATAATGTTTCTTGTGTGAACTGTGCTAATTTTTGCGCAGCCCATTTACTATTTCCTGTGCCAGAAAGATAAAAAATCATCTACTTCGGAGCTTCATTCATCACACCTTCAATATAGAGACGTGTCATCTCTGTTTTTGCATTTGTGCGCACTGTGATGCTCTTCTTAAAATGTCCAGGAAACTTTCCTTCTCCATTGTAGGTCACTTTAATCTGCCCCTTTTGGCCAGGTTGAACAGGAGCCTTAGTATAAGAGGGGATTGTGCAACCGCAACTTGCAATTGCTTGATTGATAACTAAAGGTGCATCACCTACATTTGTAAAAGTAAAAATAGCTTGTTGCACGGCTTCTTTCTCTGTAAAAGTACCTAAATCCTGAGTTGTCTTATCAAATTTAATTTCTGCTTGCTTCTGTGCAAAGGCCATCGAAACAAATGCTATCATAAGGATGGCTATCATTAAACCTTTCTTCATAATTCCTTCTTTTAAAGTATTATATGGAGTGCAAAAATACAAAAGTTAAGTGATTATATCGGGTGTTTAAAGTTTTTTTGCATTATATTACCAAACTTTCGCAGCCATTCTAATCACATCAACACCCTTGCTATGCTGCAATTTTGAATTAAGACACTCCTCGCTAAATGTCATCCTGTCGGATTGCTTCCAGGAATTTCTGCAACAGATGTATATCTTTTATGGTTGGAGACTTTTCAAATTTACTGTTCAGATTGATACCAACACATTGTGGATGATGAAATTGTCGGATAGTAGCCACTGCATTTGGCCCAATTCCTCCACCCAACAAGAAAGGTAGTTTGCCAGAATAGGCATATAAAATACTCCAATCGAAAGGCTCATCAGCATCTGTTGCTTGATTATGCTTTGCATCAAACAAAAGCATATCGGAATGTCCTTCATATTGTTGACAGCAGGAAAGATCAGCCTTATCTGCCACATAAATAGTCTTTATGAACTTTATATTGGGACGAATATCAGGATCAACACTGCGTCGAAGATTATCAATAAGCACAGGAGAGGCAGAACCGTCAAGTTGTACATAATCCAACTGATAATTATAAATATAGGTGATGATTTGCTGAGGCATGGCATTCGTAAATACACCGACGCGTTTGGGTGGTTGAAGTGCTTGGGATGTCTGTTTCAGCAATATATCATGATATGGCTTTGCATAATCAGGTAAAAGCCCTGCCCCACTCGGTTGCAAACGAATAAAACGCGAAGACTCCGGAGAAAAAACAAATCCTATCATATCAACCGAAAGGTTTGAAACCTCTTTAATATTGTGGGCACTGCACAAGCCACAAACTTTTATTTGCAAAGGTAGTTGTCGATTTTTCATAACCATTTTTCAATGTTTACAGAAAGTGTACTATTTACGTGGGAAAAATGCGCCATATTGCCTGCAAATTTACAATTAGTTTATGAATAAAACATTAAAGATTTTAGGAAAATGCAATATTACTTGCTAAGCTGCGTTAGAGAAATAGACAACCATTCATTAAGCAGCAACGTATGAAGCCTCAAAAAAACGAAGGGCCACAGCCTTCAGAACGAACATTACACATTATTCGCCAAGTGGCCTATACCTATCAATTGGTAAAGTTTAAACACGAAGAAACTTCATCTTATTTGAATTAAAAGAAACACAACAATATGGAAACACTTATTTCTCCCTCACTTTTATCGGCCGACTTTCTGAATTTACAGAAGGATATAGAGATGATTAACCAAAGCGAAGCCGACTGGTTGCATTTAGACATTATGGATGGAGTCTTTGTACCCAATATCTCATTTGGATTTCCAGTGATTGAAGCTATACAAAAGATTTGTAAAAAACCTTTAGATGTGCATCTCATGATTGTGCAGCCCGAGCGCTATATTGAGCAAGTTGCCCGCCTGCAAGCAATGATGATGAATGTGCATTATGAAGCCTGTACGCATCTGCATCGCACCATTCAGCAAATTCATGCCGCGGGGATGAAAGCGGGTGTCACGCTTAATCCTTCGACTCCCGTAGGCATGTTGGAAGATGTGATTGATATGGTTGACATGGTGTTGCTCATGAGTGTTAACCCAGGTTTCGGCGGACAGCAATTTATTCCACATACGGTAGAAAAAGTTAAGCGGCTAAAACAGCTGATAGAAACTGCACACACCAGCACGCTAATTCAAGTAGATGGGGGTGTTGATGCAAACACAGCTCCGGCACTTGTTCAAGCAGGTGCTGACGTTTTAGTGAGTGGGAGTTATATTTTTAGAAGTCAGAGCCCACTTGAAACTATTTCTGCCTTAAAGCACGTTAGAAATATGTAGTAGACGTTTTAGCTCAAATGGTTATTATGCCGATTCGAAGGTCAAGCAAGTTGCAAAGAGATGTTGTATATTCGTGCCATCTTTCGCAAATTGCGGATGGCATAGTGCAAACGTCCTAAACTCGTGTTGATGCTTACATTGGTTCGCTCTGCGATTTCTTTAAACGGCATTTGTTGGTAAAAACGCATGAAAACAACTTCACGTTGCACGGGAGGAAGCAAATCTACCATACGTTTTACATCGGTTAGTACTTGTGCATTGATGCACTCTGCTTCAATATTGTTAGCCAAAAGCGCCCTCGCCGAGAGTTGCGTGAGCGTATCATCTTCAATAGAAATGATGTTCTTATGCTTTTGCGAACGAAATAAATCTATCATCACATTGTGGGCGATGCGCGTGAGCCATGCACCAAATTTTCCATTCGCCCGATAAGCGTTATTCTGCAATTTGCTAATGGCTCGCACAAAAGTTTCCTGGAAGACATCGTCAGCCACATGTCGGTCGCGAACCACGAAGAGAATATATGTAAAGAGCTGACTTTGATTGCGTCGCAACAATTCATCAAAAGCGCGATTATTGCCGGCAACATAGCGCAACGCCAACTCTTCATCTGTAAGTGAATTTAGATTCATCATCTGTTATGTTTAAAGGATTGTGAAAGAGATTTCCGGCCATTCATTTTCTGCGCCGTCTAAAATTGGGATTAAAACTCTTGGGCTTAGCCTTAGCTTTTGGAGATCCTTGTGTGGCAGTTGCCTTCTGATGTGCATTTTGCGACCCCTCATGCCTTTTGGCTATTGGCGATTCATACGACAGAGGCGTGTACGTACTTCCTATAGGACGGTCATCGTAATGCGCTGTATGCAACTTTGAAAAGCTTGCTGGTTGCCCTTTAGGAAAAAGGGACGCAATGAGATCTTCGCGGTGGATGCGCCGCAATTCGCGCGCAATACCCTTACGTTCCTCCACCTTATACCAAAAGAAGAATTGGCGTTGTGCCAACTTTTCTTGCGGCGTCTTAGCGCTGAATACAGGCTCCAACGTGTAGGGATTGTAGCCCGTGTACCAGGCTTCGGTTGAAATGGTCATAGGCGTAGGTGTGAAATCCTGCACCTGCTCTAACTGGAAGTTTAATTTTTTAGTAATCACGGCCAATTCGGCCATATCTTCTTCTCGACATCCAGGATGCGAACTGATGAAATAAGGGATGAGTTGTTGCTTCAATCCAGCCTCTTTATTCACTTGGTCAAAGATTTCTTTAAACGCATAAAACTGCGAAAACGATGGCTTCCGCATAAGTTGGAGCACCTCATCCTGTGTATGCTCGGGGGCAATTTTCAAGCGTCCGCTCACATGATTAACAATCAGTTCGCGTGTATATTGTTTTGCTGCCGCATTAAGTGTCTCATCCTTGCTCTTGTGCAGCAATAAATCATAACGCACACCGCTCCCAATGAAGCTCTTTTTTACACCGGGTAATGCATCTACGGCACGATAGATTTCTAACAGCTGACTGTGGTCCACATTCAAATTGGGACAAATCTGCGGATGGATGCACGATGGACGTTTGCAATGTTCACATGCTTTGAGATTGCGGCCACGCATGCCATACATGTTGGCCGACGGCCCGCCAAGGTCAGAGATGTAGCCTTTAAAATCGGGCATCTGCGTCACCTTTCGTGCTTCTTCCACAATGCTACGCTGGCTGCGACAGGCCACAAACTTGCCTTGATGAGCCGAAATGGTGCAAAACGCGCAGCCACCAAAACAGCCTTGGTGCATGTTGATGGAAAATTTAATCATGTCGTAGGCCTGCAAGCGCTTATTTTTATATTTCGGATGGGGCAAACGGGTATAAGGAAGGTCGAAAAGCGCATCCACCTCATCGGTTGTCATCGTGGGATAAGGCGGATTGACCACCACATATTGTTTGCCTACCTGCTGCAAAAGCCGCTGCGCATGAATCTTGTTTGACTCCTCCTCAATATGCCGATAGTTCTCGGCCTCGGCACGTTTGTCATGCAAGCAAGTTTCGTGAGCATGCAACACAATGTCGTCGGCCTTGATTTCATTAGCAAATTGGGCAACAGGTGTCAGATAAACTGTCTGTGGAATGTCGTGAATATCGGCAATGCGACGGCCAGCCTTAATTTCCTGGCAAAGCTGAAGAATGGACTTTGCCCCCGAACCATAGAGTATCAAATCGGCCTTGCTGTCGCAAAGAATGCTCGGGCGCAACCGATCTTGCCAATAATCATAGTGTGTAAGGCGGCGCATAGAGGCTTCGATGCCTCCCAAAACGACGGGGACATCGGGATAAAGTTGCTTCAAAATTCGTGAATAGACAATCGTCGGATACTCGGGACGGCAGTCGTGTCGACCGTCGGGGCTATATTCATCGACGGCTCGCAAACGCCGATTGGCCGTATATTTGTTCACCATCGAATCCATGCAGCCCGGCGAAATGCCAAAAAACAGCCTCGGGCGCCCCAACTTTTTAAAATCACGATAATCACCATGCCAATCGGGTTGCGGCACGATGGCCACGCGATAGCCAGCAGCCTCTAAAGAGCGGCCGATGACGGCCACACCAAAAGAGGGGTGGTCAATATAAGCATCACCCGAAAAAAGAATAACATCAAGCTCGTCCCAACCACGGAGCATACACTCTTTTTTTGTAGTTGGGAGAAAATCGGTGAGTTGATAATGCGGTGAATCCAATCTTCTTATCTCTTTTTTATGTCCGTATTTAAACTATGTTCTTGATACATCGGAAATGCTCCTTGTGCCAAAAACCTTGGAAAAACAACGCGCGAAACGATGTTTTGGAAAAAAAACTCCCAAAAACAACGCACGAAAGGGTGTTTTGGGAAAAAGTCTCTCAAAAACAACGTGCAAAAGGATGTTTTGTTTTTAAAACCATGCAGAATGTGTGCACTGGAAGCATTCTTTTATGCTTCGTCATCTTCTTCTCCTGCCTGCTTGCTCTTCCAATCGGCAAATAGTAGCATCAACTGTTGCAAGCCAAAAGCCTTCATATTGGGATGGTAAATTACATCGAGACAAAGATCTAGCAGCTGCTTATTGTTACCTTCTTCGCTCTCGAGCAGTGAGCGCACATTGAATTTCAGCTTGTCTAACACGTTTTCATCAACAATGCCATTACTATCTACCAAATTGCGCGTCAGATGATAATGGTCAATGGTTTGCAGATGTTCCTCGGTGAGTTCTATCGAACGAGTTCCCGATGGATTCGCTTGTATTTTATACATATTTTATATTATAAATGATGATTTTGTCTATTGAAAAAGTTGCTGCATGATAGTACTCATCAGCATGATGCGTTGCGAACGTTGCCGAATACATTCAAAGGGAAATCCCATGAACCACGCCCGAAAGTTTGGACCACGGTAGCATGTCGCAGCGGGTTGCCCGTCGCTATATTGCAGCATCGTGCCCGCGCCATCCAAAGGTTGCAGGGCATCGACCGAGGTTGCGGCATAATGGTCGGCGTTGGGGCTGCGGAAAATGTCGAAGCTGTCTCGCACAGCGTAAACGGTTTCGCCTGCATGGCACGAGTCGCAGCTGACCGACTCAACCTTGAATACATCGGACAGAAACTGTCGGTCGGGCTCGCTACGCTGGTCGGAGGCCGCGTAACTGCCGCTTACCAATAGTTTTCCGTGCTGAACAACATAATCGCGCAGCAGCTGTTGCAACGGCTTTGAGAAAGTCTGGCCGTAGCGGTCGGTTTTCTGCAGGCCCAAAAGAATATCTATAGCCTGATAGCGAGCGAGCGATTCTTGCCTCTTCTCTACACAGCTGAGTGCACAACTGGCTACATTATAAGTGCCTATAGCAGCAAGTGCTTCCACATGGCTGCGCACAGCTGAAAAATCGTTGCCGGCAAAGAATTTTCCTTCAAGCTCGTTGCCGCTATAGCCCAAACCGGTTGCATCTTCAATGCCCATGCGCGCCTTGTCGAAATTGATCTGTCTCCCACTCCATCCAGCAGTTAAACCATAGGACACGCCAAGGTCTTTATCGATATCGAAGCCTTGACGGTCGGCATCATCCACCACGAATGGTGTGGCTAAACGCGTGAATCCATTTGCCACGAGAATCGTTTTTGTGGCACCTGACGCATGATAGGCTGAAAGTTCCTCGGTTGGGAAGCTCTCACCGCCCTGGTTGATAGCCGTCACCTTGAAATTATATTGCACGCCGGGCTGCAGGTCGATTTCCGTGTAAGGTGTGCCCACCACAACACCATTGTCATAACCTTTGTTGCCTATAGCTGTGTAGACCACGTAGGAAGAGGGCATGGCTGAGGGTTCTAAACTGTCTGGAGTAGCTGACCAGGCCAGACGAATACGCTGCGGTTGCACAAAATTGAGGTGTAAGTCTTGTGGAGCAAGGGGCGCAATAACCGTAGGACGTCCATGTGTACCATTCACATAGCGAGCAATCGTCTTATAAAGAGAGCGTGCCATGAGAAATTTAAAATGGGGATCTTGCCCTAACAGCATGTCGGGAAAATTCTGATGAGAAAGAGTCTCGATAATGGCACTCGGCACTTCGGACAGACGTGTTTCGGCATAGTTCTTGTCCCAAAGATAACGAATGGGCCAAGGGGTCTGCGAGCCCGACAAATCTCGTTGCACTCCATCCAACAACTGTTGTGCAAAATCCTTTGAGGCCAAACGGCTCACACCTGCATTCAGCTGGCCTTCGTTGAAATGGGTCGTGCAAATGGCCAACGAACCCACCAAACTGCCATCGGTGTTGTAACCTGCGTCACTATGCACCGCTAAAGCCAATTCAATCGGAACGCGCTTACCATCTAAGTTGGGCACATAGCATGAACCTCCACTAAGCCAGTTGGTCATCTGAGGGCGTGCGTTGATATCGTCTCCATAATCGTTGGCGCCTAATTTTCCATTATACACCCACGTGGGTGCTCCGGCCCATTGCGCATAGTAGCGCGCACCTTCCAGGCAACGCGGCATACCACTGACTATTCCACCGCGTGAAATGTTGCCCATTCCACCTCCAAAACGCACGGCATCGGCTGTAACTACACCATGATTCGCGGAGTGGTTGGTGAGCACAACGCGATTGTCCAAGCTACTACCAGCATCAAAATCAAACGCGCCCAAATAAACCCATGTACCACCACCCATGGTCTGATTGACCAAAAAACGAGTTGCCTGCCCGCGATGATAAACGATATATTCGGCATCGGACACGCTTTTTTCCGTTGTTTGATAACTCACATACACGGCAAAGCGCCCTGCTTTCTGAAATGTGGGCTGATAGGAAATGAGTGATGTTTTTTTGCTTCTCGTGGCTTTCGCCATGCGCGCCGTCCCCTGTTCAAACGGATTTTCACCATTTTCGTAACTTCCTTGATGCATTGAGAATCCAGGAGTGGCGGTAGTAGTCCACTCACCTTTTATATTTTCCTCCTGATAGGCTGGCACTTTTGAAATATCATTATCGATGATGTGTTCTTCGGGTTGCCAATCACGCTCACGCGGCGTGAATACAACTGCTCCTGCTCGTTGTAACATCGGGATGAGATAAGGTACGACTATCGTTTGCGTGAACAAATCTTCTGTTGTGCAAAAGAGCGCAGGACGCTGCCACATCCATTTACTCTTGCTCACATCATAATAGCGTCCATGACTTGCCCATAAGGAAATATGGCGACCAAACAAGCCATGCGGAATAGCAAATGGACGCGAAGCATTTGCTACCCACGGTGCATCGACATAATCGATATCGCCCCAAAACTGACGCCCAATATCTGCAGGGAGCTTGGCATCCGGTAAAAGATACGCTATGGATTGCCCGCCACATTGCAATTCCAGCTGATAATGCTGTGTGAAAGTAGGAAGTAGTTTCTTTATCGATTTATAAAGCTTATGTAATTGCTTGGACGTAATATTTTGCAAATCAGGAGCATTATGGAGCTCAACTAAGAGGCGTCCTTTCACATCTAAGGTGATAGACTTTACCTCAATCGGAGCCGAAAAATCAAACTTCTCTTGATAATATTTCGCAAAGTAGCCGTTCATCATTACTTTATAGGTGTTTAAATCTGTGGGCATTTCTGCCCACAGAAACAATCCATACCAAAGCAGTGACAACAATAGCAATACTTTGCGTAGAGGTGGTAAACTCTTCTCAATAAGCAAAATTCTCAGGCTTTTTCCCTTTAAATGACTTGAAATAACCTTTTATTAAAGGCATATCACGTTCAATATCACCGGATGGAATAAAAGTTTGCGTGCATACAATCTGCTTCTTTTCATAATCAACGCCATAGAGAAGAATGGGGATTTTCGCACCAAGCGCAATGTAATAAAATCCCTTTTTCCAGTCTGCATTGGGTGAACGTGTTCCTTCGGGCGTAATACAAAGTCTGAAATCAGACGATTGCATTGCCGTATGAACTAAATTATCTGTCATGCTGCTGTGCTTACTCCGCCAAACGGGTATGCCCCCTAACCATCTAAACAACATGCCCAATGGCCAAAAGAACCATTCGCGCTTCATCAGAAAATTGATTTTTATACCTTCAGACCACGTAAATAGCTGACCTAAAATAAAGTCCCAATTACTTGTATGAGGTGCTAAACAGATAATAAACTTTTCAGGGAATGGGATGGTGACATGTTTTGTCCATCCCATTTTCTGATAGAGAAGCCAGTTGGCAAACTTTTGTATACGCATCCGCCTTTATAAATTCTGAATGTGGTCAACAATTTCATTTACCTGTGTATTGAAATCATTGATAATTACTTTGTAATAAGCTTTTGCAGGGAGTCCCGGCTCTGGATGCGAAATGCGGCGGATAAAATCATTGTGAACCGAAAGGATTACCCTTAAGAGGGCATCTAAATTCTCCTGATTAATCTTTTTACCATAAAGTGAAGCTGCTACGGCTTCAGCAAACAAGTCGCTACAAACATAGTCTATAGACCGTTTTAATTCTCTCTTCTTAGCCATAATCCTTGTAACTTTTATATTTATGCTTGCCAAAGATAAACAAAAAATTGTAATTGTAAAATATGCACCTTAAAAAGTTTCGGATAATTTTTGTTTTCATTCCATTTATTTTTATGTTTCACAGAAAAGCCGTAAATTTGCGCGTGTTATTGCATAACATTAATTTATAATCATAAAATAAAATCGAAATGATGGAAATTAGCGCATTGCAGAAAGCAAGGTCTGCTTATCAGCCTAAGTTACCCAAAGCCCTTCAGGGTGCAGTGAAGATTGTAGAAGGAGCGCCAACACAAAGCGTTGACAATCAAGAAGAGATTAAGAACTTATTTCCCAACACGTATGGAATGCCCTTGGTAGAATTTGTTCCAGGAAATGAGACCAACCAAAAGAAGATGAATGTTGGTATTATTCTTTCTGGTGGACAAGCTCCTGGCGGGCACAATGTCATTAGTGGTTTGTTCGATGCCGTTAAGAAACTTAATCCCGAAAACCGCCTTTATGGCTTTTTGATGGGGCCAGGCGGATTGGTTGACCACAACTATATTGAAATTACTTCAGAATTTATTGACCCGTATCGCAACACCGGAGGTTTCGATATGATTGGCTCTGGACGTACAAAGTTGGAAAAAGAAGAGCAGTTTGAAAAAGGCTTGCAAATCATTCGCAAATTAGACATCAGCGCCATTGTTATTATTGGCGGAGACGATTCGAATACCAACGCTTGTGTGTTAGCTGAATATTATGCCGCCAAAAAATATGGTGTGCAAGTGATTGGCTGCCCAAAGACTATTGATGGCGACTTGAAGAACAGTCAGATCGAAACGTCATTCGGTTTCGACACCGCTACAAAGACCTATTCAGAGCTGATTGGCAACATCGAGCGTGACTGCAACTCTGCACGTAAATATTGGCACTTCGTAAAGCTTATGGGGCGTTCGGCTTCACACATCGCGTTGGAATGTGCGTTGCAAACCCAGCCCAACATTTGCTTAATCTCTGAGGAAATTGAGAAAAACGACCTTACGCTGAACGAAGTGGTTGAGAACATTGCCAACACCGTGGCTTATCGTGCTGCACAAGGTAACAACTTCGGCGTAGTGCTCATTCCCGAAGGTTTAATCGAGTTTATTCCTGCTATCGGCCGCCTTATTCAAGAGCTGAACGACCTACTTGCTGCGCACGGTGCCGACTACAAGGACTTGAACAAGGATGCACAGCGTGCTTATATTCTCAGCCATCTGTCAAAGGAGAATGCTGCAACGTTCGAAACCCTGCCTGAAGGTGTGGCACGCCAATTAAGTTTGGATCGTGACCCTCACGGCAATGTACAAGTATCACTCATCGAAACAGAGAAACTTCTTTCTGAGATGGTTGATGCTAAGCTTCAGCAATGGGCTAAGGAAGGAAAATACAATGGAAAATTTGCGCCGCAACACCACTTCTTCGGCTACGAAGGACGTTGCGCTGCTCCATCTAACTTCGATGCCGACTATTGCTATGCCTTAGGAACCAGTGCGGCTCAGCTCATTGCTAATGGAAAGACTGGTTACATGGCCATTGTTAAGAATACCACAGCCACAACTGACAACTGGAAAGCTGGGGGTGTGCCTATTACTATGATGATGAACATGGAACGCAGAAACGGCCAAATGAAGCCTGTTATTCGCAAGGCATTGGTTGAACTTGATGGTAAACCTTTCAAGGCTTTTGCTGCAAAACGCGATGAATGGGCGAAGAATACAGCATACGTTTATCCAGGTCCTATCCAATATTGGGGGCCTGCTGAAGTTTGCGATCAACCCACCAAAACGCTGATTTTGGAACAGAAATAATCCGACATATTATCAATTCATATATAGGGAAAGGAAAAACACCAGAAAACAAGCCTTTCCCTATATTTTTATTTGCATGACAACAACAAAACGAACCTACAAGCGGACTCGAAAAAGAAGGAAGCCAACCACACGTAAACGCTTTCGCCCCTTTCGTAATCTCTCACGCAAAACCATTGCATGGGGAGCTGTGGGTATGATAGCGGTCTACGTTTGGTGCTTTTATCATTTCTTTGTTGGGCCTACGGGGTTTCGTTGGCGTGCGCTTTATGGTGAAGCTAAATATCCAGAAGGCTACGAAATCCACGGCATTGATATCTCTCATTATCAAACCAACATTGACTGGGAGAAGGTGGCCAATGCTATGATTGAGGGAAATCCCATTCGCTTTGTCATTATGAAGAGCACTGAAGGAACGGGCAAGCTCGACGAAACGTTTTATGAAAACTATCAGAGTGCCGGAGACTATGGCTTCATTCGCGGTGCCTACCACTTTTGGAGCACCAAGTCGTCTGCACGCGATCAGGCCTATTATTTTCTCGATAAAGTTCATCTTAATGATGGTGATTTGCCACCCGTTTTAGACGTGGAGCACAAACGTCCCGATCAGAGCACCGAAGATTTTCAACGCGATGTGCTTACTTGGCTTCACATTGTGGAAGACAAATACCACGTGAAGCCCATACTCTACACCTACCACAAATTCAAGCAGCAATATCTTTCAGCACCCGTTTTCAACGACTATCCCTATTGGATAGCTCACTACTATGTAGACAAGGTGGAATATAAAGGTGCTTGGAAATTTTGGCAGCACACCGATGCGGGAAAAATTCCTGGTATTAAAGGTTATGTCGATTTTAATATCTATAACGGCAGCTACTACGATTTAAAGAAAATGACCATCGGCAGTAGCCGTTGGTGAGGGAGACCTCTACCCTCCTCTGCCTGCTACAATATCATATGCGAAGCTCTTTCAGGATAGCCGCCATCTTTTGTTTTGTCGTTATCGTTGTGGGAACTAATGGCAGGCGCAGCACATTCTCAATCATCCCCATATCATTCAGCAATGCTTTGCAACCTGCAGGATTGCCGTCGATAAAGAGCAATGAATAGAGTTCGGTGAATTTGTGATGAATTTTCCGTGCGGGTTCATATTCTCCATTAAATTCTAAGCGAATCATACGGCTAAACTCTTTCGGCAGCGCATTGCCAATCACGGAAATAACGCCTGCTGCGCCACTGGCCACCATGGAGAATGTCAAAGCATCATCGCCACTAATCACGTCGAAACGATGGGGCTTATTCTTAATAATTTCATCCACCTGCTCCATGCTTCCGCTAGCTTCTTTCACGCCAACAATATTCGCAAAATCATTGGCCAAGCGAACAATGGTTTCGGGCTTCATGTTGACTCCTGTCCGCCCTGGAACATTATAGAGCACAATGGGCAATGGACCCACTTCGGCAATGGCTTTGAAATGCTGATAAATTCCTTCTTGGGAAGGTTTGTTGTAATAAGGACAGATGCTCAAAATGCCATCAATCCCCGTCCAATCGGTCGTCTTGATTTCTTCCACCACAGCGGCGGTATTGTTTCCACCACAATATTTAAGGATGGGCACACGCCCTGCCACACGCTCTCTGATAAATGCCGTGATGTCGTCGCGTTCTTGCTGCGTCAAGCAAGGTGCCTCGCCCGTCGTTGCCAAAATACACAAAAAGTCGGCACCGTTCGCCAACTGATATTCTATGAGTCGCTTCAGTGCATCATAGTCGACCCTCCCTTCGGATGTAAATGGAGTGATGAGCGCGATACCTAAACCTTTAAATATATTGTGTGCCATAAATACTTGTTTTTTCGTTCGTGCAGGCAAAGATACGATTATTCTTGCAAAGCGGTGCCATCTTGGCGGTATTATTTTGCTGCCCCATCCCGTCAATGCGAACCAATGTAAAGGCAAATCATGCCCAGCAACACCAACAGCAAATCGATGGCTTTGGCTTTAACATTGCGCTCCCGGAAAAAGAGCACGGCCGTGATGAAACTCACGATAACACTGCCGCGGCGCACCATGCTCACAACCGAAATCATGGCACCTGGGAGGCTTAGCGCGTAGAGATAGGCGAAGTCGGCAAGACTTAGGAATATCGAGATGAAAACAATCGCGCCATCCCACCGAAAAGGCGTTGACTGCCGCCGCTTGGGAAACCAAATGGTGCACAAAATGATGCCCATTAAAATCATCTGATAAATGTTATACCAGCTCTGCACCACCATGCGATTCAGCCCCACGCCCCCATCCTGCACAGAGGCCATTAGATATTTGTCATACAACCCACTCGCTGCACCCAACAATGCTGCAATAATCAGGCAAAATATCCAGCGATTGTGCTTAAAGTCGATGCCCTCTTTCCGCCCGCTGCGGCTCAACAAGAAGAACGACAAAATGGCCAGCAACACACCCGCCCACTGCCACAGATTGAGCCGCTCGCCATAAACCAGCAGCGCACCCACCAGCACCAACACGGGGCGCGTGGCATTGATGGGACCAACAATGCTTAGCGGAAGATGCTTCATGGCAAAATAGCCAAAAATCCAGCTCGACAGCACCAAAACACTCTTCAGCAAAATGAAACGATGTGCTGCCCACCCCATCTGCGGCACATAAAACATGCTGCCGTCCAAGGTGTGCGACGAAGCGGACAGAACGATGAAGGGGAGGAAGATGAGCGTTGAAAACAGTGTGTTGAGAAACAAAACGGGGATGACTGCGTTGTTGCGCAACGACTTTTTCTTAAACGTGTCGTAAAAGCCCAGCAGCGCCGCCGAAAGGAATGCTAAGAGTAACCACATTGCAATATATTTTTAATTGTTAAGCCCGTCCAAGGGGTTGAAACATCAGTTTTTGAGAAAAACAGCTCGTCCAAGGGGTTGGAACGTCCGTCTTTGAAAAAAACACACGAGATACCGGGGGTATTTCGACTGTTTTTGATGAAAACAACGCTTCGGGGACTCCCGAACAAGCATTTTTGATAAAAACAACACTTCGGGGAGCCCCGAACAAGCATTTTTGAGAAAAACAACGCTTCGGGGAGCCCCGAACAAGTATTTTTGAGAAAAGCAACCCGTCGGGGACTCCCGAACAAGCATTTTTGATAAAAACAACGCTTCGGGGACTCCCGAACAAGCATTTTTGAGGAAAACAGCCCGTCGGGGAGTCCCGAACGCAGATTTCCGGCCTAAGCGCTTCATTTCTTCCTCCCCCCAACTAATAAACAATATCTTCTAAAAACAGCGCATGGCCGGGCATGCTCTCTCCTGCTTGGCTGCGATTGCCGTCCGTCAAGATGCGCTGAAATTCGGACAACGAGATTTTGTACCGCCCCAAAAGCATGAGTGTCCCCACCGTGGCACGCACCATGTTGCGCAGAAATCGGTTGGCCGTGATTTCAAAATACCATTCGTGCACTGCTATCTGCACCCACTGGCAGGTCATCACTTCGCAAAGTGTTGTTTTGTTGTCGCCGCCACTTTTGCAAAAGGCGGCGAAATCGCGCTGTGCCAGCAGCAGTTTGCAGCCTTCGTTCATCCGCTTGAAGTCGAGCGGAAAAGTGACGAGCAGCGAATAGTGGTGCAGAAAAGGCGACTTCTCTGTGTGGATGTAATAGCGATAGGTGCGCCATTTTGCCGAGAAACGCGCGTGCATGTCGCCAGCCACCGGCACTAGCTTTTGCACGCTGATGTCCCTTGGCAGCATGCGATTTAACCGGTAGACCACCTGCTCTGTGTCCATTGCCGCTGCAAAATCGAAATGCGCTACCATCAACCGTGCATGCACACCCGTGTCGGTTCGGCCGGCTCCCACCACTTCAATGGGCGTGCGCAAAAGCGTTGTCAAAGCCTGTTGCAGCACAGCCTGCACCGAGATACCATTGGGTTGTAGCTGCCAGCCATGGTAATTGGTACCATCATAGCTGAAATAAAGAAAATAGCGCTGCATACGGGGGTTATCGTGCTCCATAATTCTTTAATATGTTATACATCACTTGGTCGTAGCCATAAATGTCGTCGTAGGCGCGCATGACGCCATTGGCATCGGGATAGAGCGTGAAATAGGTGATGAAGAGTGGCACTTCGGGCGTGATGTCCACCGAGCCTATCAGCAATTGCCGCTTCAAGGTATCTGGCTTCTCCACAACCTTTTCGTCGCCATCGGTGGGCTTCGCTTTCTTTTTCCCGATGTCGGCCGTCATCGAATATCGTATTTTCTCGGCCAACTGCTCGTCTTTCTCGCCCAAAAGAAAGAGAGCCAACGCATAGGGATGCTGCACGCGGACGCAGCCGTGGCTCACATCGCGTGAGTTTTTGGCAAAGAAGTCGCGCTGATCGGTGTCGTGCAAAAACACACTGAATTTATTGTTAAAACGAAACACGATGCGCCCCAGCGAGTTCCCTACCCCGCCCGATTGAATGACCAAGTAGTCTTTGCTCAGGAGCATACTGGGCGTCACTCGGTCGAGTGGCATTTTTCGTCCTGTCGAACGCTGTCGCACGAAGAAATTGCGCGCCTCAAAATATTCAGCGTTTCCTGCTTGCGGCAAAATTGATTTTTCGATGATGCTTCGCGGCACAATCCATTGTGGATTGATGTCCATGCGCATAAAACGACTCGTGAGCAAGGGCGTTTTCGTGTCTAAGGCACCGCAACCCACGCGCATCTCTAACACATCTTCACCATCCACGGCTCGCAACTGGAATGCGGGAATGTTCACCATCACATATTTGGTATGCTGCGACGGCCTGTCGTCTGTGCGCCAGCGCGCACGTTCCATGTTGCAAAGAATGCGCAGACGTTGCTGCGGGTTGGTTTCGATTTGCAGCATCTCCTCATACCTTTTATATAATGCACTTTGCGGAAGAATCTCTTGCAGGAACACTGCCAAGCTGTCGTGTGCCAATTTGCGTTGACACACGCTGAAAAAACTGCGATTCAACCGCTTCATGGGCACATCAAACAGGCTTCGATAAGACTGTGATGTGGAGTCGGGCTTCAGCAAATCCAAGCGGTTGAATGTCGTGTAGGGGTTGACAAAACCAAACTGCATGCCGGCAGCATAACGATAATAAGCTTTGGTGAGGTTGTATTCCAATCGGGCGAAAACCTTGTTGATGGCATGGCTACTATCCGAGAAGTCTAAATTACGCGCACGCTGCAAATCGGCACTGATTTGTTGCACACGGAATTTCTCTGGTCGGAAGCCCAACTGCTTCACGTTTTGCAAAGCCATTAAGAGCGTGTCAGCCTGTGCATTTACGCCATTCCGCGTAATCCACAAAAAGGTTCCGCGTCGCGTATAATGGGCTTTACAGCGCATGTCGGGCATCATCGAGTCGGTATCGCTCTTTTTTAGTTGCGCGATGTAACGGCGTATTTGATGCGAATTTAGTGCATAGTTCGATTGGCGCAGCGTTGCATAGTGCGATAATTGCAAATTTGCATTGGGATTGTCGGCTCGCTCTTTACAGGCTACGACGAAAACAACCATCAAAAAAGTAAATACGTTTATCCTGAAACGATATGCATTCAATGCTTTTATCCTAAATATAGTCACTCCATTAGTTCTCCTGTCAATAATCTTTGAATGTTTTAAAGTGTCACAACTAATCCCTCGTCGGACAACATGCTCCGTTCGAAAACGGTTTTGGCTTCGTTGAGCAACACACGCTCGTCCTCATACCTCGAGCTGTAGTGCCCCAATAATAATCGCCCCACTCTCGCATCGCGCGCCACCATGGCAGCTTCCTTCGCTGTGGAATGCCAATATTTTTTTGCATGCGCTGCACAATCTTCTGCATAGGTGCTCTCGTGATAAAGCACATCAACGCCTTGCAGCAAAGTGTGCAGCGTGGGAATATAGCGCGTGTCGCTGCAATAGGCATAAGCCCGTGTTGGGTCGGCAGGCGTTGTTAATTGTTTGTGTGGAATGATGTCTCCTGCAGGTGAAACCCAATCCTGCCCAGCCTTGATGTTGTTAATTTGGCTCACTGGCACATGATAAAAGTCTATCATTGCACGATTAACATGTGGCAGTTTGGGCTTTTCTCGAAACAAAAACCCACATGTAGGCACTCGATGTTGTAGTGGGATGGTAGTCACCGTCAATCCCCTGTCTTCATAAATCATTTTGCTTTGCGTGGTGTCTAATCCATGAAAAACAATCTCAAAGCCCAACGTGGCACAGAAGAATGCAAGCTGTTCTCGAAAAATAGTTTCGAATTCTTGGGGAGCATAAACGTGCATAGGAGCCGTGCGACCGAGCATTCCAAACGTGCTCAACAAACCCAATAGACCAAAACAATGGTCACCATGTAAATGCGAAATAAAAATGGCTTGCAGCTTTGCGAAATGAATATGCGTGTGGCGTAATTGCGTTTGTGTGCCCTCTCCGCAATCAATCATGAAAAATTTATTACCCATTTCAACCACTTGCGATGAGGCATTGTGGCGTAGTGTAGGCAAGGCTGAACCGCAACCTAAAATGTGAATTTTAAAGGCATTCATGAGCAACCACTCGTTGTGATAGACGATTATTGCAGCCGATGGTAAGCGAAAATACCAACCTTATTTTCTAAATACAGGGAATCGGCACCTAAGTTATCAATGGCAAATGTATCTCGATTGAGCAACAGTTGTCCATTATAGATTTTCCATTCCGTCCAAGGGTTTTGCTCGGCTTTGACATTGCTCTTCACAACACCACCTTCAAGTATCTCAAATTGCTTGTCAATGCTTACCCATTTGCCCTGCAAAGTGGTGAGGTTTATCACACGATCTGCATAAGATTCTCCATCAACTTTGTGACCAATCACAGCCAATCGATCGCCACAGAGCAATCCGCCTAACACCACAGCCGAATCAGGTCCTTCGTCCAACAATGTATAATGCAACGTATCTCCCATATCGGTGATAAGTTCAAGATGGTGCATAGATGTACCTTCCCCGCATATTCCATAGCTTGTGGTGTCATTTTGATCCATTTGTGTCGTCTCGTTTGTAGATTGATTGTTACTTGCTTTCTTAGGTTTGCAACCATTAACAACTGCAACAGTCAAAACGATAACCATCAGGAAAATTATTTTCTTCATATTCTGTCCTCCAATTATTTTTCTTCTTTTCGTTTTGCTTCATCCCAAAGTGCATCCATCTCTTCCAATGAAAGGTTGCTCAACGCTCGACCTTGCGCTTTCGCCTGTGCTTCAACATAGCTAAAACGGCGGATAAACTTTTGGTTGGTCTGCTCCAAAGCACTATCTGGATTGAGCTGATAGAGGCGAGCTGCATTCACCAAACTGAAGAGAACATCGCCCAACTCTGCTTGTGCATGTTGTGCATCGCCCTGCTCAAATTCAGCTTCTAATTCGTTCAACTCTTCACGCACCTTCTGCCATACATCACGCCTATTTTTCCAGTCAAATCCCACATTGCGCGCTTTCTCTTGGATGCGTGCGGCCTTAATGAGCGAGGGAAGTGAAGTCGGAACACCCGATAGCACAGTTTCATTGCCATGATGCTCACGCTGTTTACGCTGCTCCCAGGATGCTTCCACAGCTGATGCTGTTGTGGGGTTGGCATGTGTTGTTGCGACCTCGTCAGTTCGATAGACCACTTGTCCAGCCGGATTGATTTCCATTTCAGGATTGACCACACGCCATGTTCCTTCTTTGTTCCAGTCGATGAAATCGTGACGATACATTAATTTGTCACTGTGGACATCGCAAACGTCAGCTATATCGAATTGCCCTTGTTCTTCAGCCAACTTTGCATAAAACACAATGTGTTCCAACACATCGCCCAACTCTTTACAAATCTCTTGCACATCATCCTGCAGCAGCGCATCGCTGAGTTCATAAACCTCTTCAATAGTATAGGGACGTAGACTCTCACATGTCTGCTTTCGATCCCAAGGACACTCCGTCCGCAACCGCTCTTGTATATCCAACAGGCGGGCAAAGGCCTGCAACTTTTCTTCTCGAGAATGATTTTTTGTTTTCATGCGCCAAAGGTAACCAATAATTTTCAGTTAGCCATGCAACACTTGTGCATTTTATACCTTTTACTTAGAAAAGATGGATGCTATTTTCAAGGTGGGCCATCATACGTTGTTTTTCAATCACAAGCCAATGCTTTCAGCAGAAAGTGTGAAGGACACTGAAAGAAAAGAGGAAGGATAGATAAATTGGTAAAATAACCTTGAGCATGCCCACTTTTTTATTATCTTTGCAGACAAAACAACAATAAAAGCGCATTCGCTGCACAAATATCAATACTTTTTTAAAGAACAAAATGGGAATATTCGGACTATTCAACAAAAAAAGCAAGGAAACGCTTGATAAAGGACTCGAAAAAACCAAAGAGAGTGTATTCGGTAAGTTAACACGCGCCGTGGCAGGGAAATCTAAAATCGATGACGACGTGCTCGACAATTTAGAAGAAGTGCTCATCACCAGTGATGTGGGTGTTGAGACAACACTCAAAATCATTCATCGTATAGAGGAACGCGTAGCTCGTGACAAATACGTCTCAACAACAGAACTGAACACGATTCTTCATGAAGAAATTATGGCATTGATGGCAGAAAACAATGCTCCTGATAATGATAATTGGGAATTGCCATCCGATCACAAGCCTTATGTGATTTTGGTTGTAGGTGTAAATGGCGTGGGTAAAACTACCACCATAGGCAAATTGGCTCATCAATTTAAAAAAGCAGGTAAAAAGGTGTACCTTGGCGCAGCCGATACGTTCAGAGCTGCCGCCGTGGAACAAATCTCCATTTGGGGAGAACGCGTAGGTGTTCCTGTCGTAAAGCAACAAATGGGTGCCGATCCTGCCAGTGTGGCATTCGACACATTGCAAAGTGCCAAAGCGAATGCAGCTGATGTGGTACTGATTGACACGGCAGGACGGTTACACAATAAAGTAAACCTCATGAATGAGCTTAAGAAGATTAAAGAGGTTATGAAAAAGGTAACGCCCACCGCCCCCGACGAAGTGATGCTGGTGTTAGATGGTAGTACCGGACAAAATGCTTTCGAACAGGCTAAGCAGTTCTCGGCTGTTACACAAATTACTAGCTTGGCCATTACAAAATTAGATGGAACGGCAAAAGGTGGTGTGGTGATTGGTATCAGCGACCAGCTGAAAGTGCCTGTAAAATATATTGGCTTGGGTGAGCAGATGGATGATTTGCAGCTATTCAATCGTCGTGAATTTGTCGATTCGCTATTTACTTAACCACGCTGTAAGGACAAATAATGAAGAAAAATCAAATCGACATTATTACCATGGGTTGCTCAAAGAATCTGGTTGATAGCGAGATTTTAATGCAGCAATTCGAGGCCAATGGCTATCATTGCGTACACGACAGTAAGCATCCTGATGGCGAAATTGCCGTTATCAACACGTGCGGTTTTATTGAGTCGGCCAAAGAAGAGAGTATTCATACGATCTTAGAGTTTGTGCAAGCTAAGACAGAAGGCCGTCTGAATAAACTTTTCGTTATGGGATGTCTTTCGCAACGCTACAAAAACGAATTGGAGAAAGAAATTCCCGAGGTCGATAAGTTCTACGGCAAATTTAATTATAAGCAACTGCTCTATGATTTAGGCAAGGCTGATATTGTCGCTTGCAACGGCAGCCGTCATCTCACCACCCCACGCCATTATGCTTATCTCAAGATTGCAGAAGGTTGTGATCGGCATTGTGCCTATTGCGCTATCCCCATCATTACAGGTAAGCATGTCAGTCGTCGGAAGGAAGAAATCTTGCAAGAGGTGAGGGACTTGGTAGCAAAAGGTGTGAAGGAATTTCAAGTGATTGCGCAGGAACTCACCTATTATGGCGTCGATCTTGACGGGCAACGACACATCGCCGACCTGATTCGTGACATAGCAGATATTAAAGGGGTTAAGTGGATACGCCTGCATTATGCCTACCCCAACCAATTCCCTTTAGAGCTGTTGGATGTCATGCGCGAGAAACCTAATGTTTGTAATTATTTGGATATTGCGCTACAACATATTTCAAACCCCATGCTCAAGGCCATGCAGCGCCACGTAACAAAGGAAGAGACCATGGCGCTTATCCAACAGATACGCGAAAAGGTGCCGGGCATTTACCTACGTACAACACTTATGGTGGGATTTCCTGGCGAAACCGAAGCCGACTTTAATGAGCTGATTGACTTTGTGAAATGGGCTAAGTTTGAACGTATGGGGGCTTTCGCTTATTCTGAAGAAGAAGGAACTTACAGCGCCCAGCATTATCAAGACAATGTGCCGGAGGCTGTAAAGCAACGGCGCTTAGATGCGTTGATGGCCGTGCAACAAGAAATTAGTAGTGAAATCCAGGCTCGAAGCATTGGTAAGATTATGCCTGTAATCATCGACCGAAAGGAAGGTAATTACTATATAGGCCGAACGCAATACAGTTCGCCAGAGGTCGACCCCGAGGTGCTGATTGCTGCAGAGAAACCTTTGCGTGTAGGTAGTTTCTACGCTGTAGAGATTACGGATAGCGAAGCCTTCGATTGGTTTGGACGTGTGGTGAAATAAACTATTTTTCGATGAACAACAAAGAATTTATTGCCGAATTGGCACAACGGACAGGCTACACACAGGCAGACACACAAAAATTGGTTAATGCCCTTATCGAAGGGATGGGAAACAGTTTCGAGTCTGGAGAAAATGTGGCTATGACAGGATTTGGAACCTTTGAGGTGAAGAAACGTTTGGAGCGGGTTGTCGTCAATCCCTCTACTGGACAGCGCATGCTCGTTCCCCCCAAATTGGTTTTAGGTTTTAAGCCCATCACGGCACTGAAAGAGCGGTTAAAGAGTGGAGAGGAAGGAAATGATTAATTTGAAAGAGCTTGCAAAGTATTTAGTCGAGAAGCATGAATTGACGGCCGCCGATGCCGAACATTTTGTTACACAATTTATCGAAACGCTGCAAGAAAGTGTGTTATCCGAGAAATTGGTTAAAGTAAAAGGTCTCGGTGCATTCAAACTTACCCCCATCAGTGCGCGTGAAAGCGTAGATGTGAATACGGGAGACCGCATTGTAATCGAAGGGCGTGACAAAATCACTTTCACGCCCGATAATGCAATGAAAGACTTGGTTAATCGCCCGTTCTCGCAATTCGACACTGTTGTGCTCAATGCAGGGGTTGCTTTTGATGAAGCGATGGAAACTGACGACACTGAAGTAGAAGACGCCATTCCTTCAGCTGAAGAAAAGACGGAACGCTCCATTGCCAATGCCGAATCGACGGTGGCCCTTGCAGAGGTAGAGAAAATGAGTGAGCCTGCACATCCTATCACGACTGAAACAAAAGATTCTAAAGCCGAAGCAAGTGCATCTGTGGCCGGAACAGTAAAAAGTGAGCCGTGGTCAGCATCTTCCCCAACAGTTCCACCCGAGACCGCAGCGCCAACAACGGGTGCAACTGATGGGGAACCTTCGATAGCAAAAGAGCCTCCAACGACAGTCGCCAACCAAGCAGCAGTAGCAGTTCCAACCAATGAACCCGTGCAGGAAATCGGGATGGAGCTTGACACTTTCCCCCAGCCCACACAGCGCTGGGTGAAGTGGACAATAGGAATTTGCGCATGTTTGCTCATTGCGCTCATGGGCACGTGCTTTTATCTCATGGGCGAGCTTCATTTGCGCAATAATCGCATCGACAACCTCATGGCTTTGATGCAGCAAAAGCAAGTGAAAAAGGAGGTGAATCGTTCGATTGCACCGACTGCATCTTCTACGGTGAATAAACAATTTGCCAAAAACGATTCGTTGATTAAGCAGGCACAGCAACAACAGCAAGCAAGCAAAGCCGACACGCAGGAGAAGCAACCGCCCATGGCAGCCATAAAGCAGCCCCCGATTCCAAATGAATACGAGGCTCTCAATCAAAGTGACGCACGCATCCGCACGGGCGCCTATGACATCGTTGGCATCAAAACAATGGTCAAGGTTGAAGCTGGCCAAACCCTTCACGCCATCAGTCGTGCCCACTTAGGTGCTGGGATGGAATGCTATGTCGAGGCTTTAAATCGCGATAAACTGCCCCTAAAAGCTGGTGACAAAATTAAGATTCCGCTGCTAAAGCTGAAAAAACACAAACGCACAACGCATTCATCTTCGCATTGATGCACCCCGCAACTCGATAAGGATAGGTTACCCCCAAACTGGATGTAGCTGTCCGGAGGTTCAGACAGTCTTTCCCCGTTTAAGAATAGCTTACCCCCCGGGGACTAACCTGTTTCCGTTCGAAAATTGAAAAATCCCCCGGGGACTAACACGTTTCCGTTCGGAAATTGAAAATCCCCCTGGGGACTAACACGTTTCCGTTCGGAAATTGAAAATCCCCCCGGGGACTAACACGTTTTTGTTTGAAAACGCTCGAGCCCAAGATGCGAGCCGATTGAGCGTTAAACAAAAAGGACTTGCAAACCTGCAAGTCCTTTTTGTTACTTTGTTTCTATTTCCTCTTTCATATCAATGAAATTCCCCTCAATGTCATAGAATTCGTATTGCAAGAATGCGAGCTTCTGCGATGGGATGACATGAATGCCAAAACCATATTTAATTTGCCACTTTCGTTTCAGGGAGAGAAAGCCCTTATTAATGTAGGCGGCAACGTATGGATGCACATGTAAATAGAACTTCGTGATGCCAATCTTATTGATTAGGCGGTCAATTTTTCTTTCTAATTGGTCGGTGAACAGAATGCTCGAACGAATTTTTCCCGTACCATTGCAGGTGGGACAGTCTTCTTCAACATTCACATCCATGGCGGGACGCACACGTTGACGTGTAATTTGCATCAAACCAAATTTACTCAAGGGCAAAATGTTGTGCCGAGCACGGTCTTTCTGCATATTCTTGCACATCCGTTCGTAAAGCATTTGACGGTCTTCGGCAAGGTGCATGTCGATAAAATCAACGACGATAATACCACCCATGTCACGCAATCTCAACTGCCGTGCCAGCTCGTCGGCTGCTCCTAAATTCACGTCAAGCGCATTAGCCTCTTGCCCATTTTTGGCTCTTGAACGGTTGCCACTGTTCACATCGACCACATGGAGCGCCTCCGTATGTTCAATAATCAGGTAAGCGCCATGCTTGTAGTTAATGGTTTTACCAAAACTTGATTTAATTTGTTTGGTAATATTGAAATTGTCGAAGATAGGCGTCTTTCCCGTGTACAGCTTAACAATATCTGCTTTTTCGGGTGCAATGAGCGTCAAGTAATGCTTAATCTCATTGTAAATCTCTTCATTGTTGACATGAATATGCTCAAAACTGGGATTAAACAAATCGCGCAACATTGCGATAGCCCTACCCGTCTCTTCAAACACTAATTGTGGACGTTTCGCGTTTTTCTGCGCTTTCGAAATGGCCTTCTCCCACCGTTTGGTGAGCACTTTCATTTCGTTATCCAGCTCGGCAACGCGTTTTCCTTCGGCCACCGTGCGAACAATCACCCCACAATTCTTGGGTTTAATGCTATAGATGAGCTGCTTTAAGCGTGCACGTTCTTCACCGCTCTTAATCTTCGACGACACCGAAACTTTATCTCCGAAAGGAATCAGCACGATAAAACGCCCGGCAAAGGACAATTCGCCGGTGAGTCGTGGTCCTTTTGTAGAGATGGGTTCCTTAACAATCTGAACGAGCACCTCTTGACCCACGCTGAGCACCTGCTGAATGGTATCATCCTTCTTAATATCGGGCAAACGTTGCGCCTTACTGAAAGGATAAAGCTTCTTACGGTCACTGCATACCTGTTTAAGGTATTTATTATAAGAATTAAATTGACTACCTAAGTCTAAATAATGTAGAAAAGCATCGCGTTCATAACCGAGATCTACGAAGCAGGCATTCAGCCCTGGCATGAGCTTCTTAACCTTTGCCACATAGATATTTCCAACAGAGAAAGATGCCTGCCGAGGCTCGTTTTGATATTCAACGAGTTTTTTATCCTCCAGTAGCGCAATCGAGACTTCTTTTTCTCTGACGTCAATTACTACTTCGCTGTTCATCTTAATTATCTTATTACTTAGTATTCCCTTACGATAAACAAAGGGCATGTCATAGCTTCGTGTGATGCACTGACATGTCCCTAAAGCATGATAGCCACAAACAGCCTATTTGCTCTTGTGTCTATTCTTGCGTAATCTTTTTTTGCGCTTGTGCGTAGCCATCTTATGGCCTTTTTTCTTCTTTCCGTTTGGCATAATAATTCTAAATTTTATGTGATTTATTAAATTGATTTACTCTTGATTCATCTGCGCCACAAACGACTTCGAAGGTTTGAAACTGGGCAGATCGTGCGCATCAATCGTAATCGTTATGTTCTTTGAAATGTTGCGTGCGGTTTTCGCAGCGCGATGCTTAATAATGAAACTCCCGAAACCGCGCAAATACACGTTCTCTTTCTTCTTGAGCATGCTGTTTTTAACAGCTTCCATGAAGCTCTCCACAACAACAGAAACATCTTTCCGCTGCACCCCGGTGGACAAAGCTATCTCATTTACAATTTCTGCTTTCGTCATAATTCTATTGCCTTATTTTGTTATATCTATTTGCCTATTCGTTCTTTAAAGGCATGCAAATATACGAGTTTTCTATCGGATATGAAAATTTATCGATATGTTTTTCGTTTTTTAGCACCACCATGGCTCTGATGCATTTACTGTCCCACCGAATAAATCGTCGTTTTATTTGATGCTGCATTGTTTGAGCGGTGTTCCATCGAGTGTGAGAATGGTGAAGGTGCCGTGCTCGTAGGTGGCAAAGGTCGGTGGATTGCCTCCTTTGGGAAAGGTGATGGAGCCAGTGTTGCAGACGATGCCTTGCGCGTCACGCGACAGTTGCCAAAGGTGGGTGTGCCCATAGATGATGGCATCGAAATGGCCTTTGGGGCGGTGATCTTTGTTGTAGATGTGGCCATGTGTGAGTAGCAGCTTATGTCCCTCATCAACCAAGAGCATATAGTCTTGCATGATGGGAAAGTCAAGCAGCATTTGGTCGACCTCTGAATCGCAATTACCTCTGATGGCCAAAATCTTGTCGGCCATGGCGTTGAGCTTTTCGGCTATTTTTTTCGGATTTAATCCTTCGGGAACGCCATTGCGCGGGCCGTAATTAATGATGTCGCCTAAAATGCAGAGCATGTCGCAATGTAGGGTGTGGAAGTGGCAGAGCACCTTTTCTAACGTCGGCCATGCGCCATGAATGTCGGATACGAGTAGATATTTCATTTTTATGGGTTTTAATGGTGTGTCACTTTTTTTGTTGCATAAATGTGCCGTCAAATGCAATCTGCTCTTCATGGAGCAGTTGCTCCAGCGCCTCTTCCAAATCCTTTTTGGCTAATTGGAGTGTCTGCATTTCGGCCATACCATGGGGCTCACCATCGGCCAGCAAATGTAGGATGGCTGTCTGGCAGGTGGATGCTTCATCGGCTGATTGGCGTTTTCTTTCGAGGCAGACGTCACATTGGTTACAATCCTTCTGCATCTCTTCGCCAAAATATGCTAACAGTTGGCGGCTGCGGCAGATGTGGCTGCTTTCTGCGTAGTTGATGAAGGCCTGAATGCGCTTTTCGAATTCGCCCTTTCGGTCTTCATAAACCTCAGACGTGATGTTGAGCCGATGGCCATCGACTCTGTCGCGCAGATAGTGGATGAAGGGCATTTTGCGTTGCGGAATGAAGTGCACGATGCGGCGCTCGGTCAGTCCTTTTAAAATGAGGTAGACCTCTTGTGGAGTGAGTCCTGCGTGTTGGGCAATGAGTTGCTCGTCGATGTAGACGTAATCGTTGAAAACGCCGCCATAGAGGCGCAGAATGGCTTCGATGGTGGCATCTTCTTTGGGTGCGAGGTGGTCTAAATAGTAAAGCTGATCGCGTGAGAGCAAGAATAGAATTCGGGCGCAGCTGCTGGGGTCGTCTTCGTAGACGATGTGGCCTAACTGTGATAGAATGTGGAGGGCAGCGGTGGTGTAGATGATAGAGAGCTGATAGATTTGGCAAAACTTGTTGATGTCGAAGCTGAACGTGTGGCCGGCGCCGCTGTCGATGCCAATCTGAAAATAGTAGGCCAAGCTGTCGTAGACCTTTCGGATATAATCTTTTGGTGGAAAGTTGTCGCCAATGCGCTTTTGCAGCTTTCGCGCATCAACCGAGTTATACAGCAACACGGCGTATGCTTTTTTCCCGTCTCTTCCGGCACGTCCCGCTTCTTGGAAATAGGCTTCGATGGAGTCGGGACCATCAACGTGCACCACAAGGCGCACGTCAGATTTGTCGATGCCCATGCCAAACGCATTCGTGGCCACCATGACGCGTACATGATTATTCATCCATTCTTCTTGCCGCATGTTTTTGGTGAAATGCTCCAGCCCCGCATGATAGGAGGTGGCTGTGATGTTGTTGTCTTGCAGCAGTTGTGCAATTTCCTTTGTCTTTTTGCGACTTCTTACATAAACGATGGCGCAACCAGAAACAGCGTGCAGAATATGCACCAACTCGGCTTCCTTATCAGCAGTAATGCGCACAACATAGGCCAAGTTCTTGCGTTCGAAGCTCATTCTGAACACGTTTCTCTCGTGGAAGGCCAAACGCTGTTGGATGTCGTCAATCACCTTGAGCGTGGCGGTAGCGGTGAGTGCCAGGATGGGAGCTTCGGGTTTTATCTTTCTGAGGTTGATGATTTGTAAGTAGGCGGGTCGGAAATCATAGCCCCATTGGCTGATGCAATGGGCTTCGTCAACGGTGATAAAACTCACGCGCATGTGGCTCACTTTCTTTTGAAAGAGTGGGCTGCCGATGCGCTCGGGCGAAACATAAAGCAGTTTGATGGCGCCGAAGACGGCATTTTCGAGGGTCTTCAGGATCTCGTTTCGTGTCATTCCCGAGTAGATTGCTGCTGCGCTGATGCCCTTGGCCTTCAAATGGTCTACTTGGTCTTTCATGAGTGCAATGAGCGGTGTGATGACGATGCACACGCCGTCTAAAGCTAAGGCTGGAACTTGAAACGTGATGGATTTCCCGCCGCCCGTAGGCATCAGTCCCAACGTGTCTTTACCACTACAAATGCTTTGGATAATCTCTTCCTGAATGCCGCGAAAGTTGTCGTAGCCCCAATGTTCGCGCAGAATTTGGTGATAGTCCATCTTGAGTAACTATTCTTCGGTGGTTGGTTCGGTAGGTGTGCCGGCTTCTTCGGCTCTGATGTCTTCAATCTGCAGTTGAACTTGATTGCGTTTAAAGACGTTGGTCTCTAATGTGTAGGCAATGTCGAAAGCGCGTTTGCTTTTAATGTAGTGTGCAGCGGCGCTCTGGCCAAAGGCAATGCCGTTGACAATGGTGCTCGATTTCGAGTCGACCAATTCTAATTTAATGTGCTCTTGCTCTCGGCCAACGACCTTACTGGTGCCGTAGTCGTAGACGCCCAATGTGGCAAACACCGGCTTTGTGCATTCAGGTCCGAAGGGAGAAAAGTTTTTCAAATCGTGGAAGAATTTTCTGCTAATATCTTTGAAGTCTATCAGCGCGTCGATGTGCAATGTAGCTTCGGTTTGTTCGGGTGCAATATGCTCCTCCACATATTGCTGAAACAACGTTTTGAATTTGGGAATATCGTCCCAGCGCAGGGTCAACCCCGCGGCATAGGTGTGACCGCCGAAATTGAGCAGCAGGTCGCGACAGCTCTTAATTGCGGCATAGACATCAAACCCGGCCACGCTGCGTGCCGAACCGCTGGCCAAGTCACCATCGCGTGTGAGCACCACCGTTGGCCGATAATAAATCTCCGTCAGGCGAGAGGCCACGATGCCGACGACGCCTTTTTTCCAATTCTCGTCATAGAGCACGATGCTCGATTGATGCTTTTGCGTTTCCAACTTCGAGACGATGAGGTTGGCTTCTTCGGTCATCTGCTTGTCAATGTCTTTGCGTTGCTCGTTGTATTGGTCAATGTGCCGCGCTTTTTCGAGGGCGTTGGCATAGTCGTTTTCAACCAACAGCTCAACGCTCTCCCGACCGTTCTCCATGCGCCCCGATGCATTGATGCGCGGACCGATGCGGAAGCAGATTTCGCTCATCGACAGCTCACGATTGGCCAAATTGCACACCTCGATAATGGCTTTCAGTCCGAGGCTTGGGTTTTGGTTGAGCTGTTTCAAACCGTAATAGGCCATGATGCGGTTTTCCTCAACCACAGGCACCAAGTCGGCGGCTATCGACACGGCGCAGAAGTCGAGAAACGGAGAGAGTTTGGAGAACGGGATGCCATTGTTTTTAGCCCAACCCTGCATGAATTTAAAGCCCACGCCGCAGCCGCAGAGATGCTTAAAGGGATAGCGGTCGTCGGGGCGTTTGGGATTGAGGATGGCCACTGCCGGTGGCATTGCCTCGTCGGGCACATGGTGGTCGCAAATGATGAAATCGATGCCCAACTCCTTGGCGTAGGCGATTTCGTCGATAGCCTTGATGCCACAATCCAAAATGATGATGAGCTTCACGCCCGTCTCCCTTGCATACTCAATGCCTTTGCGGCTCACCCCGTAGCCCTCGTCGTAGCGGTTGGGAATGTAGTAATCGACGTTCGAATAGAACAGGCGCAGGAATTTATAGACCAAGGCCACAGCCGTGCAGCCATCCACATCATAATCGCCATAAACCATGACGCGCTCCTTGCGCCCCATGGCGTCGTTGAGCCTATCGACGGCCACGTCCATATCTTTCATTAAGAAAGGATTGATGAGGTTGGAGAGCTGCGGCCTGAAAAATCGTTTCGCCGCCGACTCGGTTGTGATGCCGCGTTGAATGAGGAGCTGCGCAAGGATGGGGCTCATTGAGAGCTTCTCGCCCAATTCGCGGGCTGCGGCCTGTTCTTGCGCCGTGGGGGCTATATAGTTCCATTTAAAGTGCATGTCTGTCTACCTTTCCGTATGCGAATAATTGATTGGTGCCATCAAGCTGATTTCAAGTCGTGAAACGCTGAAATCTGTGCTCAAAATTACAAAATAAAACGCAGATAGTGGAACATTTTCCTAACATTTATGCGATTTTAGACCCTTAAAGTATCAAGGTGGATCCCATAAGCAAGTGCAAAGTTAGACAATTTTGTCGTTAATCATATCTGCTGGCTTTGAAAATCCATTTTTCTTTCTGGGTCTGTTGTTGAGTTTCTCTACAATTTTCCTGGCGTACCCTCTTGAAATTCCTCTGAAGTCTGTCCTTTTAGGGATGTACTGCCTGACAAGTCCATTCATGTTCTCTATGGCCCCCTTTTCCCAAGAGCAATATGGATGTGCAAAGTAAACCGTGGTTTCCAATTCCCTTGCGATGATTTCATGTGCTGCAAACTCCGTCCCGTTGTCCATGATTATGGTCCTTACGGGCAGCCCACTCCCCTTGAGTAGCCTTGCGACGCCTGGCTTTCAACGTTGCCCGACGGCCGTCATACACTCCCTGCACATTGGAGTTGCGCCTTTTCTCCCGCGAAACCGTGCTTACACAAACACCGATGGTCTTAGCGATGAAACTAAGTGAGCATTTCTTTTGCAGCAACACACTAATTGTGTACCTTTGCTCCGAGGTTAATTGTTTATACATATGCAATACAAAATTAATTAATCTTAGGGAGGGGGACGAATGTTCTCCTCCTTTTTGCATTGCTTAAGTCTTTCGCTGGGCTCTTCGGAGGCTTCAGGCCCCCGGCCGCAAGGCAAGCCCCCGTGGTGTTTTTCATGGTGTCAAACACCACCAAGATTTTGTACTTCTATTTGGAAAGAGGCAGATGAATGTTTTTTGTTTCTTTCTTTAATGTCTTCCATGGAAGACAAGGGTTATTTCTTGTTTTTTGTATCGTCATCCATGGAGGAAAAGAGGTGTTTGTTAAAAAGACCTTCTTCCTCCATGGATGACGAACGAAAAATAAAAACAAGACGATTTCTTTGCCATATTATTGATAATGCATACCTTTGCATGGCATAACAAATGAGATTGAAATGATTTCTGTAGAAGGTTTAAAGGTTGAATTTGGTGTAAAACCATTGTTTGTCGATGTCAGCTTTGTCGTGAACGACCGCGACCGAATAGCACTCGTCGGGAAGAATGGTGCCGGGAAATCCACCATGCTGAAAATCCTCAGCGGCCTTCAACAGCCGACGGACGGTATCGTTTCCATTCCCAACGACACCACGATCGGGTATCTTCCGCAAGTGATGAAACTTCAGGACGACACTACCGTAAGGGAAGAAACGCGCAAGGCCTTTTCTGATAATATGAGAATAAAGGCCCGACTGGAAAAGATGCAACAGGAGATGGCCGACCGCACGGATTATGACAGCGACGAATATATTGCGTTGGTAGAAAGATTCACGCAGGAGCATGAACGCTATATGATGCTGGGCGGCGAGAACTATGAAGCGGAAATCGAACGCACGCTGACGGGGCTCGGCTTTACACGCGATGACTTTGAGCGTCCCACGAAAGAGTTTTCGGGCGGGTGGCGCATGAGAATCGAACTGGCCAAGATACTGCTCCGCAAACCGGATGTGCTGCTGCTCGACGAGCCGACCAACCATCTCGACATTGAGAGCATTCAATGGCTGGAACAGTTTCTGGCGCAGAGCGCAAGCGCTGTGGTGCTGGTGAGCCACGACCGTGCCTTCATCAACAACGTGACCAACAGAACATTGGAAATCACCTGCGGACATGTGGAAGATTATAAGGTGAAATACAACGAATACCTCGTACTGCGCAAGGAGCGTCGCGAACAGCAGTTGCGTGCCTATGAGAATCAGCAAAAGGAAATTGCGGACACGAAGGCTTTTATAGAAAGGTTCAGATATCAGGCCACGAAAGCCGTGCAAGTGCAGCAACGCATCAGGCAGTTGGAAAAAATTGTCCCGATAGAGGTAGACGAGGTCGACAACAAGGTGATGCACTTGAAATTCCCCCCTTGTCTGCGCAGCGGAGATTACCCCGTCATCTGCGACGAGGTCGGGAAGAGCTATGGCGACCACGTTGTCTTTGAACATGTGACGCTTACCATCAAGCGAGGCGAGAAAGTGGCTTTTGTCGGGAAGAACGGTGCCGGAAAGTCTACGCTTATGAAATGCATCATGGGCGAAATCCCTTTCACGGGGAAACTGAAGATAGGGCATAACGTGCAAATCGGCTATTTTGCCCAGAACCAAGCACAGCTCCTTGACGATACCCTTAGCGTTTATGACACAATAGACCAAGTGGCAACGGGCGACATGCGGCTGAAGATTAACAATCTGCTTGGTGCCTTTATGTTTGGCGGTGAAGTCTCCGATAAGAAAGTAAAGGTCTTGAGCGGTGGAGAACGTAGTCGTTTGGCAATGATAAAGCTGTTGCTCGCGCCTGTGAACCTGCTGATACTCGATGAGCCTACCAACCATTTGGACCTTCCTTCCAAAGATGTATTAAAAGAAGCCATCAAGGCTTTTGACGGAACGGCGATTATTGTCAGCCATGACCGTGAGTTCTTGGATGGCCTTGTTGACAAGGTGTTTGAATTCGCCGACGGAAAGGTCATTGAACATTTGGGCGGAATTTATGATTACCTGCGCGTGCATCATGCAGATACCATTCAGCAAGCCGTGGACGGGCAGGTCGAGGAAAAGGTGCCTGAAAACAAAGTGACGGCAGAAAAGGTTGGCAAACCGAGTTATCTGGAGCGCAAAGAACTGCAAAAGAAAATCAATAAGGTGGAACGTTCCGTGAAGGAAAGCGAGAAGCGGATCACAGCCATGGAAAAGCGAATCAAAGAACTTGATAGCTTGCTGATGGACGCAAAGAACGCCTCTAACATGGAACTGGTCACGGAATATACTTCCGTCAAACAGAAAATCGACGAAGAGAACGAACGATGGTTCATGCTCTCCGAATCGTTAAGTGAATTGAAAAATAATGTCTAACATATTAAGTTATAAGCATGAAAATAAAGAAAATTATTCCGATGATGATGGCAATTGCTCCTATTATGGGAACAGCACAAGACCAATCGGGACTCTACGAAAAGAACTTCGACAGGTCGGTGCGCCCGCAAGACGATTTTTATCGATTTGCCACCGGTGGTTGGCAAAAGAACAACCCGCTCCCTGCGGCATATAGTCGTTTCGGCAGCTTTGACCAATTACAAGAGAACAACAACAAACGTATCAACACCATTCTTGGGGAACTGCAGAAAAAGAAGTACAAGCAGGGAACCATTGAGCAGAAACTTTCTGATTTCTACAAACTGGCTCTTGACGTCGAGCGTCGAAACAAATCCGGCATCGCACCCGTCAAGGGATTGTTGGAGGAAATCGAAGGCGCCAAAACCATTAAAGAACTCCGTGCGCTGCAGTTGAAATATGCCGCCCAAGGCTATGGTGTGCAGTATGCTGCAGGCTTTGGAGCCGATGAGAAAGACGTGAGGAACAATATTCTGAATATCTATCAGAGCGGACTGACGCTCGGCCAGAAGGATTATTATCTCAATAACGACTCTGCAACCGTAGCTATCCGTGAGGCATATAAGAAATATATCGACCGCATGTTCCGCCTTTACGGTTTCAGTGAGGCCGAAGCCGAGCAGCGCAGCAACGACCTGTTCCGTCAGGAAACGCTCGTAGCTTTGATTTCCAAGAGCATGACCGAACTGCGCGACCCACAGGCAAACTACAACAAGATGTCGTTGGCAGAGCTCAAAGCCGATTACCCAAATATCCCCATCGAGCAGCTTGCCAATGCCGAGGGCATCAAGTCTGAATATATCCAGCATGTCATCGTCGGGCAGCCTGCGTTTATGACCGGACTCGACAAACTCGTTTCGCTTCAATCGGTCAATGATGTCAAGGCGCTCATGGAGTGGGACGTCATCAGCAGGAGTGCGAATTATCTCACCGACGAGATACGCGAGGCCAGCTTCGACTTCTTTGGCAAGACCATGAGCGGACGCAAGGAGGATTATCCGCTTTGGAAGCGCGCCACCAATCAAGTAGAGGCACAGATGGGCGAAGCCTTGGGCAGAATGTATGTCAAGCGTTACTTCCCCGAATCGTCTAAAAAGATGATGCTCGAACTCGTGAACAATCTCAAAGTGAGCCTCGGCGAACGTATCGATGCACAGACATGGATGAGCGACGCAACGAAGCGCAATGCGCATGCCAAGTTGGATAAATTCTACGTGAAAATAGGCTATCCCGATAAATGGACCGACTACAGCCGGCTCACAATCGACCCGGCGAAGAGCTATTATGAGAACGTGATGGCCTGCCGCCAGTTTGCCCACGACAAAGAAATCGCAGACAAGGCCGGAAAGCCCGTCGACAGGGATGAATGGCATATGACTCCGCAAACAGTCAACGCCTATTATA
>ERZ772807.90-NODE-90-length-59019-cov-12.356268_pt1 | contig 59019 bp, 46 predicted proteins | sample MGYA00511472_ERZ772807 | MGnify/ENA primary metagenome ERZ772807 (study PRJEB29015, sample SAMEA2737947) | human oral metagenome | biome: human oral; feature: human-associated habitat; material: dental | place: China | collected 2039 ... | reverse complement strand
GATTATCAGTGTATTACATTCTTATGGTACAAAAATGTTTTCTCGATTTGAGTAGTATTGCTTAGAAACAACCTTGAATGTTATCAGTGCAGCATACATCATTGTGTTAACCCGCCTTTCAACCCTCTCAGACATTGCTCAAATTTTTTCAACAACAATACACTTGCTTCCATTTCTTTCTGCTGAAACTCAGGCATTCCAGCTGTTGAACTATGAGATAGACCATGGAGAAAATGTCTTTCTAATTCTGTAAATTCTTTTATTATTAATAATAGAGAACTCAAATCTTGACTATTAGTATAATCATCTATTTTACTCTCTATAGAGTTAATTTTGTTTGTATCTGTATCTCTTGATTGGACGATACCATAAATTTCTTTCACGAGATTATTAGCATCTAAGATCTTTCCTCTCTCTTTCAAAAAATATTGTGGTTTATTATTATGCAAATTATCAATTATAGATTTAGGCAATTCTATTTTCCCCGCATGAATTATCTTACAAAACTCATTCAAGTCAGCTTCAAATCGTTTTCTAATAATGTTACCAACCGTATCAGGTTGTAAAAAACCTCTATTAAATTGATCTTCTATCTTTTCGGGCGTATCAATTTCATTATAATCATATAACTGTGGTCCTCTATTAGTCAAGTATAGATTCATTAATAACCATTTATCCTTCTCATCTTCTGTATTCTTTATTATATCTTCAGTTATATTGTTAAATCCTATATTATGAGTAAAAATAAATTTTTGGAAAGCATCAAATTTTGATAGAAGATATTTAGTGATAAATCTTCTGTTTCCAGCATCAAGACTATTAACAATATCGTCAAATACAATGATTTTATTATCTGCCGGATTCTTTTCTTCCAATTTTAATATAATACTTAATAATAATAGAGTGACAACTAAATGTAATCTTGCCTCATTAAAAATGGTGCTAAGCCCATTACTTTCTCGTAAATGGTGTGGCTCATCCTTAAGAAAGATATCAAAGTTTTCATTTTCTAAGCCTATTCGGAGTGTTTCTATAAAATTATTCTCTAATGCATTATTTACCTCAGTGATTACTTCATTCTTATATCTATTACAAAAATCTTCTGTATCAAATTCAGGAAAAAAATGATTTTCTAATATTTTTCTTAAATTTATAATATCAATATTTCTTATTTTACCATCTTCTATCTTATGCGACATGTACGAAATATCTATATGCGAAAGCATATAGCAATGGTAATTTGTTGCATTAAAAATTTGAAAATCAGAGTTGTTAACTTTTATTTCAATAGAGGAATTTACAGACCTATGCCTGTAACTGTTATAAAAACTTTCTTCTTCTGCATTTTTCTGTTCTTCACTTGCTCCGACAGATATTCTACTATTTAGAAATCTCTCCTTATAGAAGATAAGCTTTATTGCCTCAAATATGGAACTTTTTCCCGATCCATTTTCTCCATATAGCAATAAATTTTTCTTTTCTGGTCCCAGTATTAAGGTTATCCTTGCGTTAAAAGCCTTGAATTTATTTATTTCAATTTTTTTCATAAGTAATATTATTTATTTTGTGGTTCTGAAAAAAAATTAACTAATAATTGTTTTTTATATTTTGTTCTTGCCTGTAAGGCAGCATAACTTATACCCTCTTCATTATTTATAAGAAAATTCTTTAACTCTTTATTTTCTGTATTAAGATAATTGTTCCTTTTATCCAAATACTTTGTATTCTTCTTATGAACATCAAGAATAGCTAAATTGCCTAAGTCATCTATATGCATAGCTAGAGACTGTCCATTCCAATCTTCTGAAAGATTATCTTCATCACGTGATGTCAATAGACGATCTGTCTCATAATCAGGAATACAAATTGGATCTTCTAAATAGTGAGCCAATAGTGCATACCCATATTTCAGTCTTCCAAGATAATTGAATTGCTCGGGCACAACATCGTCTTGAAAATAGTCTTTTACATATTCTCCAAATGATATCTGCTTTATTATTACATATATACCAAATTTTACAGACGAAGTTGATCCCATAAAATAGCTATAACGAACAACTGCTTTCAAAACATGTATTAGCTCTTTTTCGTTTGAGAATCCGTATTTGAACAAATATGTAATAATAGCATATTTGGGATATCTATTACTATAGATATCTATTAGTTGAAGCCATGCAGCAAGTTCAGTTTTCTCTTTTTTCCTGTTATCATATTCTCTTAACAATGAAGTTATTTCCAGCAAATCTTTTATAATCTCAGCTTGCGTGTTACGACTTATAGGAGAATTAGGACCTGCAAAGAACTCTCTCATACTGATTTCATTCTTAGTATTACCATCCCTGCCTCTAATAATATGAGAATAATAACGAAATATTTCATCAATACCCAAATTTATAGATTCACATTCGTCACGAAAACGAAACCACAATTGGATAAAATTGTCTTTTTCATATTCTGATATTGCCTTAGCATATAATCTTGCCTTAAATATATCAGCATCTTGTAAATCCATTCCTCTATTATTTATAGTTTCAAATATAGTTAGAGCTTTATTTTCTGCACTATTGATAGTTGTATCACTTAATTCTATGGGTAATAAGTAAATGTGTTCAAGCATAAATCGAATGAATAACTTTAATTTATCTACTCCCTCTGTCTCCTTAAATTTCTTGAATAGATAAAAGAAATATAACCCATTTACTTTGATGGGAGAGAGATTAGATGGTCTAAAAAAACGCCCTGATTTTGTCTGGCAACTTCTTAATTCATTAGAAAAATCAGAATGCTCCCAATTGAAAACTATTTCTAAATCTTGGTAATCTTTAGATTCTATAACATCGGATTTAATCTTTATTTTACTTTGGTTTCCATCCCATTCGTACGTGCGAGTCGTATCTTTAAGAATTCTGAGATCCTCATAAAAAGTAGATAGTACTTTGAAAATTAACCATATTGTGATTATGCGTTGTTGCCCATCAATGATTCGCGGTGTTTTTTTTCCTTTTTCACTAACTGCTAATATTATATTACCAATGAAATAATCAGATTCTAAGTTATATGCATCTAAAAAATCTTGATATAATTGATAACACTCTTCTATTCCCCAACTATATGGTCTTTGGTATGGAGGTATAATTATTTGTTCTCTTTTAGACAGAATGTCTGAAAGGCTTTTTTGTTCTGCTGTCAATGAAAGTGCCATAATTTTATTTATTTAAATTTTTGTTTATATAAAGAATGAACACTAAACGATTCATTACTATATTAATGTACTATATTTTAATATTAATTTCGCCCCTCATATTTCGCTGCTCAACTCCTTATTAAGTATATTTATCAGTGAGAAGTGAAGTCTCGAATCATTGATGGGATTGTATCCTATTTTAGGACCCATTCATTTTGTTCATAATAATATGAATAGTCAATACCCTTCATAAATATTTCTCGGTCATCAATCTTTGTAGTGAGAGCTGGCAGTACCAAAGCCTTGATATGTGTGCTATCAGAAACACTCTCACGCATGGCTGTCAGATATTCGTTTTTGTTTATCTGGCTCCAATCTACACACCGTTTGAGAGAACGCTTCAGCATGAGGTCGAGCCAAATACGGGTGCTGCGACCATTACCTTCCATAAAAGGATGGGCCACGTTCATTTCGATATATTTGTCCATAATCTCATCAAAGGTTGTTTCGGGCATCCGCTCTATTGTTTGCAGCGTTTCGGGGAAGTGCATACAATTAGCAAACGTAAATCCAGCTTTGGAGATATTCTTCGTGCGGATTTGTCCTGCAAAGTCATACAGTCCTCCAAAGAGATAAGCGTGTATCTGTTGCAGACACTTCATGCTTCCAGGCTCTGCCGTTTTTAACAATCCACTCTCAAAGAGTTGATAAGCTTTCTTCTTGCTTTGCCCATCAATAGTATTGTCGCTGTAGGTAAACCAATCGAGAAAGTCATTAGCACGATTGTTGGGGTAGTTCTTTGCCAACAATACAACACATTCACTATTAAGAACATCTGCCACACGTAACTTCCCATCAGGGGCTTCAAACTTGAAGCCGTGAGTGGTACTCACGAGTTTAACATCTTCTTGCTTCAACTTCCTTTTAAGCCATCGCCAATAGTTACCCGCTTTTGTATAGTCAGGTTCATTGTTAATGGCACGAACAACATCTGTTGCTGAAAACCACCAACAGTTTTGTTTCTCGTCCCACACTGCCCTTACTTCACGGTTGTTGAAGAAGTGGATTAATTTCTTATGTTGCTCTTTACGTTCTGTCATAATGAAAAAAGTTATTCATTTGGAAAGTTCATCAAATCCTTTGGGCTCACCTGCAAGCTCTGGGCTATATAGAATAGCAATTCAAGGCTTGGCAGTTGGCGATTGCAAACGTAGGAGTTCACAATAGTGAAACGCTTACCGAGCTTCTCTGCAAGCCATATCTGCTTAATCCCCTTCTCAATAAGCACCTTATTTATGCTATTGGTTGAACTTTCCATAAATACTATATGGTTGTTTGCAAATATAGTAAATTCTCTTGTATCAAGAACAAGAAGAGAGGAGAAAACTCTCTTCTCTTTAAATATTGTGTAGGAAAATTGGTAATCTTCCCATTTGTCACTTTGTACGGCCTCAAAACATCTGTCACAAATATGCAAGAGATGTTTGGAGGGCTACAAACATCTCTTGTAAGTTACAACAGATAGGAGAACACATCCTAAACGCTGATTTTATTTTCACGCTCCTATTGCCGACTTGGTGAGGTAGAATGCCGTGAATGTTCTGTTTCTCCTAAAGTCTGATAATGTCCATCCAAGCGGACGTAGATAGGCCTTTAAGGTTTGTAGATCTTTCCATAAGGGTAGGTAGTAATTGAGTTTTGCAGTTTCACAAGCAATGATGAGTGTGCCACAATCTGATAATATGCGGTGTAGTTCAGAAAAGGCCTGTGTGGGATTCTGCCAATGAAAATGCGTTTGATAAGCGCAAATAAGGTCGAATTGCTGCGGGGAGAAGCCTGTTTCCTCAATGTTTCGGACAGAAAAAGAGATTGAAGGAGTGTTGAGTTTCTGTGCTTCGGCAATAGCTGTCGCCGAGATGTCTATTCCATAGATATTGCTTTGTGGGAAAGCTTCGTGCAGATGCTGTGTAGATTTTCCGTTTCCCACACCTACGTCAAGAATATTTTGGGGAGTTTTGTCCATGAGAGGAGCGATCGACCAGTCAACCATCGGGAGGTAAATGCTGTTCCAAAGTCGCATCATCTGCCTGCCTATCCATCCTTTTGGGTTTTTAGATTGCTTGATAAGATGTCTAAAAAGGCCCCATGTGGCTATGCTCACAAGGATGACGAGTAATAAATATGTCATATATTTTTTTGTGTACTGAAGGGTGATGAAATAAAAAATCCCGGTAATTTCCTATGATTACCGGGATTAAATTATCTTGTAATAGGTGCAGATTCTATGCTTATTTCACTTCCTCGAAGTCAGCATCTTGGATGTCATCAGCACCATTGCTACCGTTATCCTGTGCTTGTTGGCCGCCTTGAGCGCCTTGTGCATCAGCACCGGGCTGTGCACCACCTTGATACATCTGTGCACTGGCAGCCTGAACCGCAGCGTTGAGGGTTGCAGTTGCCGTGTCAATGGCGGCAACATCAGCAGCCTTGTGGGCATCTTTCAGTTGCTGGAGTGCTGTTTCGATAGGTGCTTTCTTGTCTGCAGGCACCTTGTCGGCATTGTCCTTCAAGAAGTTTTCTGTCGTGAAGATTAATGAATCAGCCTGATTGAGCTTATCCACTTTCTCACGTTCAGCCTTGTCTGCCGCAGCATTCTGCTCAGCTTCGGCCTTCATTCTGTCGATTTCTTCCTGGCTCAAGCCGCTCGAAGCCTCGATGCGAATCTTCTGCTCCTTGCCCGTAGCCTTATCCTTTGCGCTCACATTCAGAATACCATTGGCATCAATATCGAATGTAACTTCAATCTGAGGAACGCCACGACGCGCCGGTGCAATACCCTCAAGGTTGAATTGTCCGATGCTCTTATTCTGGGCAGCCATGGGACGTTCACCTTGCAACACGTGGATGGTCACGGCTGTTTGGTTGTCGACAGCAGTCGAGAATGTCTCGCTCTTCTTGCAAGGAATAGTGGTGTTGGCTTCGATGAGCTTGGTCATTACACCGCCCATGGTTTCGATACCTAACGTCAGAGGCGTTACATCGAGCAACACAATGTCGCCCACACCGCTCTCTTTGTTTAAGATAGCGCCCTGAATGGCTGCACCAACAGCTACCACTTCATCGGGGTTTACACCCTTAGAAGGCTCTTTTCCGAAGTAGTTCTTCACCAAAGTCTGCACAGCAGGAATACGGCTTGAACCACCAACCAAAATCACTTCGTCGATGTCTGAAGTCTGCAAGTGTGCGTCACGAATAGCATTTTGGCAAGGAACCAAACAAGCTTGAATGAGCTCATGTGCTAATTGTTCGAACTGTGCACGGGTCAAAGTCTTAACCAAATGCTTTGGAACGCCACCCTCAGCCGAGATATAAGGCAAGTTAATCTCGGTCGAAGACGAGCTCGATAGTTCAATCTTTGCCTTCTCCGCAGCCTCTTTCAAACGTTGCATAGCCATTGGATCCTTGGTCAAATCGATACCTTCATCGGCCTTGAAACCGTCGGCAAGCCACTTGATAATCACTTGGTCGAAGTCGTCACCACCGAGGTGTGTGTCACCATTGGTTGAGAGAACTTCAAACACACCGCCGCCAAATTCCAAGATAGAGATATCAAATGTACCACCACCAAGGTCGAAAACGGCAATCTTCATATCTTTGTTTGCCTTGTCAACACCGTATGCAAGCGCTGCGGCTGTAGGTTCGTTTACAATGCGTTGTACATTCAAACCTGCGATTTGTCCTGCCTCTTTCGTAGCCTGACGTTGTGAGTCAGAGAAGTAAGCCGGAACGGTAATCACAGCATCTGTCACTTCTTGTCCCAAATAGTCCTCGGCCGTTTTCTTCATTTTCTGCAAGATCATGGCCGAAATCTCTTGCGGTGTGTATTTGCGTCCTTCAATTTCTACGCGTGGATAGCCCGCATCGTCAACCACGTTATAAGGCATAGCCTCAGCCTCTTTGCGGCTCTGTTCGTAGGTCTCACCCATGAAACGCTTGATAGAGTAGACCGTATTTTTGGGGTTTGTGATGGCCTGACGCTTTGCAGGATCGCCCACTTTGCGCTCGCCATCCTTCAAGAATCCCACAACCGAAGGTGTGGTTCGCTTCCCTTCACTGTTTGCAATCACAACGGGTTCGTTACCTTCAAAAACGGCAACACAACTGTTTGTTGTTCCTAAGTCAATTCCAATAATCTTTCCCATAATTCTTATTTATTTTGTTTTTTATTATTCTTGTTTCATGCTCCGAAAGTTTTTCGAAGACACGCTCTCATAAACAAACCACGTGCCAAAATAAGCACGTGGTGTTTTGTTGTCACAAAGGCGTGACAAAATGTCATATTTGCAAGTGCATGTTCCTTGCCGTTGCCGCCTATAGCAGCCTGCTATGCGAAGTAAACACGCAACATCTCGGAGTTGGTATGGCGGCTTAGCTTGCGCACGGCCTGCTTCCTAATCTGACGCACCCGTTCGCGTTTCAGTCCCATGCGCATGCCAATCTCAGCAAAAGTGAGGTGGGGTGTGTTGATGCCATAGAAAGAAGCCACCACTTGTTGCTCGCGTTCATTCAATATTTCCATGGCTTGCAGCAACTCTTCCTTCACCGAATCGGCTAACACTTGCTGGTCGGGGCGTGCCACACTGTCGTCGGTCAGCGTGCTGCCCAAGCTCACTTGTTTGCCATTTTGCAAGGGAGCATCTACCGAGAAAGCGCGGCTATTTTCTTTCTCTTGTGCGTTTTTCTCGTTTTTAGGTAGACTGATGATGCCACTTTGCACATTTAAAGCCTGTTCCATTGCCTTGCGAACGAAGGGTTCGGCATAGCCTACGAAGCGCAATCCGCGTGCACCATCAAAATGATAGGCAGCTTTGAGCAACGCTATGTTGCCCTCGCTGATGAGATCGGCGATCGACATTCCCTCACCCGTGTATTGCTTTGCCACGGCAACCACAAAGCGCAGGTTGGCCGAAACCAATTTGTTAGCCGCCCGTTCGGCCTGTTTTCCGCCCGCTTTAATCTGTTGTGCGAGGGCACATTCCTCCTCATCGGCTAATAAAACTTCTTTCCCTATTTCATTTAAATAGGCCGTGAGCGAAGCCTTTTCGCGCTCAGACAAGGGGTGTCCTGTTTTTATTTTCTTCATTTTTTCTTCTGTTTTTGTTATGCTTTGCGATTTTAAAGGCTCGAAATGTATGCCACATTACCCTGCAATCTGCACCACATTTTAAGGTAAAAGCAATGCTTTTTAAGTGCAATCTATCGGCGTTTCATTTTCAAACCATTCCTTGTTCTTTTGTTTTAAATTGTTCAATGATTTGCTGATATTGGGGTGCTGTGCGAAAGTTGGTGTTCTTTCGCAGTGCCAATTCCACATTTCCCACGCGGTGTTGATAGCCAGCCATCTCGCTCTGTAATTGCAAATTGTGCTTTGCCTGGTGCTGAATGGCGCGCTCTTGCTCCCGATAAAGCCTGTTACACACGCGGGTGAGCAGCGGCACCACCACGTTTTCAAACAAGTGATGCCCATGTATATATAAATAGGTGTTACGAGGTGTGACGCCCAGCCGCTTCAAATCGGCCGCTACCTGATGATATTCCTCCCATGCCGCTTCATTCTTTGCCTGCAACATTTGCACCATGCGCCCCACCTTCTTAGCCAATTTCGCCAGGGCATGTTGAGGCGCATTGATGTCGACTTCGCCCATTTCAATGGCATGATTGAATTGCGTCATGGTGAAGTTACTGTAATGCGTGGAGCGATAATACCAAATGTTCCACACAAAGAGGGGATAGATGATTTCGGAATAGCGTTGCATGAAGGCTTCGAAATCAAAGATGTTGTGGTCGTTGAGCACCACCGAAACCACCACATTGCGCAGTGAAGGCGCATAGCATTGCAAGTTTTCGATGGCATAAGCATAGGTGTGAAACACATAGGGATTGTGCAACAACTGTTGCGAACCTTGAGAAACGCCTTGCAACAGATAGTCGTAATCGGCATCAACACAGGCAATCATGTCTTCGCCCACATCCGAGAGCAGGCGCGATATGGCAGCCTTCTTCCCGCGTTCTATTTTGTGTTGGCGCGAAGGCAGCATCACTTCAAAATAATGTTCCTCGTCTTCTAACTCGCTGAGCACACTGCGCCAGAAGAAAATATCTTCATATCCCTCCACATAGGCCACCACTTTGCGGCGCGCCTGCTTAGAGGTGAGCTGGTTGGCCGCTTCGAAATAGGCCGAAGAAATGTGTTGCCGGAGTCGTTTTGCCATTGTGGTGTGGGGTTAATCGGGCAGAGTGATGTCGGTCACTTCGGTCACATGGTCCATCCAGCCATTCATAATCACGGCCGGACTGTGGGTGGTGATGATGAGCTGCACGTTGGGATTGAGTTGCAGAATGAGGTCGATGAGCTGCTTTTGCCATTCAAAGTGCAGACTCACCTCGGGCTCATCCATGAGCAACACATAAGGGAGTTGGTTTTCCATCAACACGGTGAGCAAAATCATCAGCATCTGTTTTTCACCACTCGAGAGTTGATAGGGTAGCAGCATTTCGCCCATTTGGTTGAAACGTATCTCGTTTTCTGTGCGCACAATGGTTTTTCCTGTTTCTGCAAAAAGGCGGTCGATGAGGTCTTGAAACAGCTGTTTCGGGGCGGCATAGCGTTGCGCTTCGGCAGCCCCGTCAGGCGTTCCGCTTTGCAAAGCTGCAATCATTTGGTTGCCCACATTCACCTGATAATCCAAATATTTGCGTTGCAGCTGAAACAGTTGCCAGTCCAATTCGGTGGCCAAGCTAAGGTCTAACTTGCCCATCACGTCGGCATTGATGAGCGGACGGTCGAACGAGCGCACCACATCAAAGCGGATTTCGTCGGCCGTTTGTGGCATCAAAGTGAGCTTTATTCCCTTGGGTGTGTGAGAGGCATGGGCACTATTCTGCGACAAGCTGCGAATAATCTTGGTGAGAATGGTGCTCTTGCCCACACCGTTGATGCCGCTCAACACATTCACTTTTCGGTCTAAAGTCCACAAAATGTGCTTTGTGCCGCTCCAGAGCGAATCGATTTCAATTTGTTTAATATAGTCTGCGTATGCCATGCTGTACTTTTTCGTTAGGGCAAATTTACGAAATAAAACCGAAAGGACTATGCGCCCTGTGCCCTTTTTCCATGCAAACACCTGTCTTTTGACAGTTTTGTGGCACAGAATGGCGATGTGGTTCTTAAAAGTTGTAAAATAACAAATAAAAAATTTGCGTTGTCCGAATAATCTCTTTACTTTTGCAACGCCTCAAAAAATGAGGGCGTTTAGCTCAGCTGGTTTAGAGCATCTGCCTTACAAGCAGAGGGTCGGCGGTTCGAATCCGTCAACGCCCACAACCAAAAGGGTGGTTACCAGAGTGGCCAAATGGGGCAGACTGTAAATCTGCTGGCGATGCCTTCGGTGGTTCGAATCCATCACCACCCACACCAACAAAGAGATATCCAATGAAGGATGTCTCTTTGTTTGGTTTTAACACAAGGAGGACGACATGCAAAAAACGCAATTACGCATTAAGAACATGGTGTGCGACCGTTGCAAAATGGCCGTGGAACAGGTGTTGAAGGATGTTGGCTTGACTCCCGAACGCATTGATTTGGGTGAGGTTTGGGTGAGCGATGTGCCTACCGAAGCACAGCTGGCACAGCTCAAAACACGCTTAGAGGCCTTGGGGTTTGAACTGCTCGACGACCAGCGACAGCAGATGATTGAGCGCATGAAGACAGCTATCATCGAGTTGGTGCACCATCATCAAGGCAACAAAACCCTTAATTTGAGCGTCTATTTGGCACAGTTGTTGCACCGTGACTATAGCGCTTTGAGCAAATTGTTTAGTGAGGTGACGGGGCTCACCATCGAACGTTATTTCATTATGCAACGCATTGAGCGCGTGAAAGAGCTGATACGCTATGATGAACTGACGTTGACTGAGATAGCCTATCAAATGGATTATTCGAGTGTGGCTCATTTAAGCAGTCAGTTTCGCAGCGTCACGGGCATGACACCCACGCAATTCCGTTTCATGAAAACGGCGCAACGTGCCAATCTTGACGAAGTAGGAACGAAATAATCCCGCATAGATGCGTGTGGCCGGGCCACCTCATGGGTGAAAGAAAGTGTTTCATCTTTGGGCTGTTTTGTGGGTAGCGTCGCTGCCATGGAGCAGAAGTGAAAGTGCAAAAGCGGTTGCAAGCACGATGCTTGCAACCGCTTTTGCTGTTCTATCGCCCATAGGGTGAGGCTTAATGAGAAAGTTAATTCCTTGGAGCAGGATAATTATATTGGTCGAAATATTGGAAAGTAGGGCGACGATACCAAGCTGTTTCGACATTCAACTGGAATGAAAAATGCGGATTAACCGAATATTTCACGGCAGCTCCCACCATATCGGCACCCGGGAAACCTAAGCCTCCGCCATAGAAACTGCTATAAAGACCGGGATAAAAGCCATAGCCAAGGCCGGGATAAAAGCCATAGGGCGAGGCAAACACGCCCGAACCACTGTTGGCAATAGACTTTTGTCCATAAATCCAAGCCTCCCAATGGTCGTTAAACCGATAGCCCAATGCGGCATAAAGCAAGGCTTCTCGGTAGTTATCGCTGCCCCAATTAGTGTTGCGCAGCATGCCTCCTGCGGCCAACCACAGCTTGCGATTCTTCGAAAGCGGTGCTAAATAGGTGGCATTGAGGTTTTGACTGAAGCCGCCACGATGGGGAACATGTTTGCCAAAAGTGGCAAAAGCCGACAAACCTGCCGACACGTTGAGCCCTTCGTGCAAGCCCCATCCGTAGTTGTTAAAGCGCGATGTGTAGAGGGGTGGCGTGGGAACAGCATCCGATGCGTCGGCCGTGAAAGCAATTTGTTGCGGCTGTCCTTGATAAACATATTGTGCAGTGTCGGTGAACACGGTGTCGCCCGGCAGCACCCAGCCCTTTCTTGGTGCATCAAAACTATGCAAAGGCCCTTCGTGAATGTGCATCTGTGCCAACGAGGGCAAAGCACACGTGAGAGCCATCCATGTGATATAAAGCTGTTTCATTCGTTTCATGTGAGCAAAGTTAGCAAATGCCGCCATAAGTTTATCTGCACATTAGTCTTTTTTATGATAACATTCGCAAAAAGCAACTGGCCGCTTGGCTGGTGGAAAGCACAGCACAGCAGCCTTAAATAAACTGAAATTATTTTGTAGTTGGGGCGTTTTGTCCTACTTTTGTGGACAATCAAATTAGAGAAGTTTATGAAGAAAAATCGATTCATGGTGCTGATGTTGGCCTTTCTGGCTATGGGGTTGCCCACAATGGCACAGAAAAGTAACAAGGCAAAGCCCGAAACCTTGGTGAAAAAGGTGCAAGGCATTTGGAAAAAGGCAAAGAAGCAGGTGAGTGAAACGGGCAAGGAGTTGGGCGAAAAGATTGGTGTCGACGACTTGAAAAAGCAGCGAACCGAGGACGATGGTTTGATTGAAGTCGAGGGCATGCGCTATATGCCGGTGTATCATTACGATCAGTTTGTGAATAAAGACACGGCTGCCGGCCAAGAAATGGTGAAACTTGCGCGGGCGGCTTTTGCAAAGAAATATCCGCGTGCACAAATCTTATATAGCGTAGTGCCGCAGGAAGATTGGACCAGTACGATTGTGTGCAATGGCGAAACGGTGACGGGTTACCGGCGCCGCGCTTATGCCTACGTGGTGGCTAAAGATGGTAATGATGGCTATCTCAACGCGCGCTTTTTGTTTCGTGAGGACAAACAGCCCGGGCAAGACTATGTGAAAAGTTCGGCATGGCCGCTGTTAGAACGCACAGATGCCATCCCTAATCAAGTTTATCCCAAGCTCATTCAATAATCTTTTGCATAGGTTTGCCGTGCGCTCTTCTACTCTTTTCTCGTGTGTTTGTTGGCTGTTAGGACTGGTTTACTCGCCATCTGCCGCGGCACAATATGCTTGGCAGCACCAGTTGTCGACGACACGCCCCGCTTTGTTCGACTCATTGCACTATGCTGTAGCGCTACAAACCACACAATCGCATGGGCAAACACCCTTTTGGTTGGTGGCTAATCGCTATGGATGGGGCACATTGACCTCGTCGAACGGGGCGGTTATTGCAGAGTTGGAGCGTAGCATTGCGCACGATGACGCACGAAAATGGGGCGTGGGCTATGGGGTAGAGTTAGCCGCAGCACGTGGCTTTGGCAGCACGTTGTGGGTGCAGCAAGCCTTTGTGGAGGTGCGTTGGCGCCATGCTTTGCTCACCCTTGGCAGCAAAGCACAACCCATGGCCTTGAAAGATGGACAGCTCTCCACGGGCAATCAGGCATTGGGCATCAATGCAAGGCCGATTCCTGAGGTGCGCCTTTCGCTGCCCCGCTATTGGATAGTGCCCCTCACCCACCGCTGGTTGCGCCTGAAAGGGCATGTGGCTTATGGCAAACCCACCGACAGTGGCTGGCAGAAGCGTTTCACCCAAGGGCAACATCGCTACACGCAAGGTGCGCTTTACCACAGCAAAGCGGGCTATGTGATGATTGGAAACCCCGAGCGACAGGTGCCCTTTTCGGTGGAATTGGGATTGGAAATGGCCACGCAATTTGGCGGAACATCCTATCTGAAGCAAAATGGTGGTATGGAGGTTGTGCACAACAGTGCCTCGCCTCGTGCGTTTTGGCATGCCTTTTTTCCTGCAGGGAGCGATGCCACCGATGGTTCGTTTACCAATAAAGAAGGTAATCATTTGGGGGCATGGCTCATGCGATGTAATTGGCAACAGGCGGCGTGGGGCGTGAGTCTTTATGCCGATCATTATTTTGAAGACAACTCGTCGATGATTCACCTCAACAAGAATGGGTGGGGCACGGGCAGCGATGCACAGCACATGCAGCGGCAACGCTATTTCGTGTATGATTTTAAAGATTGGCTTTTGGGTGGTGAACTGCGGCTGAATGGCACGCCGTGGCTGCAAAAAGTGGTGGCAGAATATGTCTATTCCAAATACCAAGGCGGTCCCGTTTATCACGACCATACGCCCAACGTGGCCGAACATATCGTGGGGCGCGACAATTTTTATAACCATCATCTCTTCTCGGGCTGGCAACATTGGGGCATGGTGATGGGCAATCCGCTCTATCGTTCGCCCATTTATAACACGGATCACACCATCGAAGTGAAAAACAATCGCTTCGTAGCTTGGCACATCGGCCTCATGGGTGAGCCGCTTTCTCGTTTGCACTATCGTCTTTTGGCCACCTATCAACAAGGCTTCGGCACCTATTATCAGCTGTATTATCCTCCACGTCGAGCGCTGAACCTGCTGCTCGAGACGCACTATGCGTTTGCTGAAGCATCGAAATGGGCGGGATGGTCGGTCATTCTCGCTGCCGCTTTGGATGCCGGAACGCTCTATGGGCGTCAGCAAGGCCTGCAACTCACGCTGCGCAAAACGGGCATGTTGAATTTTAAAACAAAATCTTTTAAACGGTAATTGATATGGATAGCAACATTTTATTATACACCACAGAAAATGGTGATATAAACATTCAAGTGCATTATGTAGATGGAACCTTTTGGTTAACACAAAAGCGTATGGCCGAGTTGTTTGGTGTTGATGTGCGAACGGTGAATGAGCATCTGAAAAATATTTTTCGTTCAGGAGAACTACCACACGAGGGAACTATCCGGAATTTTCGGATAGTTCAGACAGAAGGCTCTCGGAAAGTACAGCGTGAAGTAGCTTTTTATCCATTAGACGCTATCATATCCGTTGGCTATAGAGTTAATTCTACACAAGCTATACACTTTCGTCAATGGGCGACAAAGACCCTTAATACATTTATTACAAAGGGGTATGTATTAGATAAGACGCGTTTAAAGCAAGGTAATCAATTTGGGCATGATTATTTTAAAGAGTTGTTAGAAGATATTCGAGAAATACGTGCCAGCGAGCGACGCTTTTATCAAAAGATAACCGATATTTATACGCTATCTATTGACTATGATAAGCATGCACCAGAAACACAGAACTTCTTTGCTTCTGTTCAGAATAAATTGCATTGGGCAATATCAGGACAGACTGCTGCTGAGATTATTTATGAAAAGGCCGATGCAACGCAACCACATATGGGATTGACGACATGGCGTCATGCTCCAGATGGAAAAGTGATGAAATCAGACGTGACGATTGCTAAAAATTATCTTGATCAAAAACATATGGCAGCCATAAACCGTCTGGTTTCTGCCTATCTCGATTTGGCAGAAGATCGTGCAGAGCGAGAAATACCTATGGCGATGAGCGATTGGAGTAAACTGTTAGATGATTTTTTAGTGATAGCAGGGCGTCCATTATTAAATAGTGCTGGAAGCATTTCTGCCTTAGAAGCAAAGCTGAAAGCTGAGTGTGAATATGAAACTTTTCGACGTAAACAGGACGAAATGTACATTTCTGATTTTGATCAAGAGATAAAGCGTTTAAAAGGAGATGGGATATGAAGCAAGATTTAATGTGTAATGGCTTGCAAATCACGCTGCGCAAGACGGGCTGGTTGAATTTTAAATCCAAGCAGCAATGAAATATCTTAGTATTCTTTTCGCCCTTGTGTTCTGCCTCTCAGCGTGCGAATTAGAAACCTCACACAACGGGAAGTTGGATGGTTGGTGGCTTTTAACAGCGGTCGACACATTGCAGACGGGAGGCCATGCCAACGTGGAGGCGCAGCAATGCACGTGGGCTTTCCAAGGGCGTCTGTTGGAGTTGCGCGACGTGCCCGGCCAACGCGGCGACTATCTGCTTTCGTTTGCGCAACACGGCGACGATTTGTTGCTCAGCCATCCCTATCTTTCGGCACGCGATAGTGGCGACATCGCTGTGCAAACACCGCAACCATTGCACCCCTATGGCATTCAAGCCCTATCCGAACAGTTCTCGATTATCACCATCGACCGCCGACGTATGGTGCTCACCAGCGCAAGTCTGCGCCTTTATTTCCGAAAGCTATAGCCGCAGTATGGGGGATGTGCAGGGGTAGAAGAGATGAATGTACATCAAGATAATGCCTCGAAGATAATATCTCGGGCCGCTTGGCACTTTCATTTGGCGTGGAAAAGGTGGTTTTCATTTTTATTTGTATCTTTGCAAGCAATAAAAATGTAAATCAAGAACAGTCATGGAACGTATAAAGACTTATTGGCCCGACGTGTTGGTTGTGGTGCTCTTTGCCGTCATCTCGTTTGCCTATTTCTTTCCGGCCGACTTAGATGGTCGTATTCTCTATCGGCACGATGCTTCGGCAGGGCGCGGTGCTGGTCAGGAGGTGTCGGAATATCACGAGCGGACGGGCAAGGTGTCGCGTTGGACGAATGCCACGTTTAGCGGTATGCCCACTTATCAAACGGCGCCTTCGTATCAGAGTACGGGCGTGTTGAACCAGGTGATGAAGGCCTATCACCTGTGGTTGCCCGAGAATGTGTGGTATGTTTTTGCCTATTTGCTGGGCTTCTACATTTTGCTGCGTGCCTTTGATTTCCGCTGGTATTTGGCTGCATTGGGTGCCATCGTGTGGGCCTTCTCGTCGTATTTCTTCATCATCATTGCCGCGGGCCACATTTGGAAAGTCATGGCGTTGGCTTATCTGCCGCCACTGATAGCGGGATTGGTGTGGGCCTATCGGGGGAAGTTGTTGCACGGCTTCTGCGTGACGGCGCTCTTCTCGGCCTTTGAGATTGATGCCAACCATGTGCAGATGACCTATTATTATTTGTTTGTGATTGCGGCCATGGTGATTGCCTATGGCGTGGATGCTGTGCGACGCGGGCAGTGGAAGGGCTTCTTGCGGGCAACGGGCGTATGTGCTGCGGGCGCTTTGATAGGCGTTTTGCTCAACCTTTCGAATCTTTATCACACCTGGCAATATGCGCAGGAGAGTATGCGCGGCAAGAGTGAGTTGGTGAAAAAGAATGTGACCAACCAGACCAGTAGCGGTTTGGATCGCGATTATATCACGCAATGGAGTTATGGCATCGATGAGACATGGACATTGCTCGTGCCCAATGCCAAGGGTGGTGCATCGGTTCCGCTGGCTGCCAATGCCAAGGCGATGGAGAAAGCCGACCCCAACTTTATGCAGATTTATCAGCAGATGGGGCAGTACTGGGGCGATCAGCCCGGCACGAGCGGACCGGTTTATGTGGGTGCTTTTGTGCTGATGCTGTTTGTTTTGGGGCTCTTCATTGTGAAAGGGCCGATGAAATGGGCGTTACTGGGTGCCACGGTGCTAAGCATTCTGCTGTCGTGGGGCCACAACTTTATGCCGTTCACCGACTTCTTCTTGGACTATGTGCCCATGTATAGCAAGTTCCGCACGGTGGCTTCTATCCTTGTCATCGCCGAATTTACCATTCCCTTGCTGGCAATGCTGGCGCTGAAGCGCTTGGTGGATGAGCCCGATTTGATGGGCAAGCAAATGCGGTGGGTGTATGTGAGCTTTGGCCTCACGGGTGGCATTGCGCTGCTGTTTGCACTCATGCCAACGGTGTTTTTCAGTGATTTCATTTCGGCTGCTGAATTAGAAGCGCTGAAAGGTATTCCTGCCGACTATCTTGCTCCGTTAGAAAGCAATCTGCGCAGCATTCGCGAAGGCATTTTTGTGGCTGACTGCTGGCGCTCGTTCTGGATTATAGCCATTGGCATGGCGTTGCTGTTGCTCTATCGTTATCGCAAATTGAAGGCCGAATACATGGTGGGTGCCATGGTGTTGCTGTGCCTCATCGACATGTGGCAAGTGAATAAACGCTATCTCAACGATAGCATGTTTGTTGAGAAATCGGCGCGCGAACAGGCACAGCCCATGTCCGAAACCGACCGACTGATTTTGCGCGATAAGGACTTAGATTATCGGGTGTTGAATTTAGCTTCGAACACATTCAACGAAAACGAAACGAGCTACTATCACAAGAGCATTGGCGGTTATCATGCTGCCAAGCTGCGTCGCTATCAGGATTTGATTGACAACTATATTGCGCCTGAAATGCAACAGCTCATGTCTGCGTTGGCAAAGGCTGGCGGCGACATGACCAAAGTTAAAGGCGATAGCATCTTCCCAGTGCTCAATATGCTCAATGCGAAATATTTTATCGTGCCGCTTCAAGATAACAAGACCGTGCCCATTCAAAACCCTTATGTGTTGGGCAATGCGTGGTTTGTCGACAAGCTGAACTATGTGAACAACGCCAACCAAGAGCTTGAGGCGTTGGGCAAGCTCAATTTGCGCCACGAAGCTGTGGCCGATGCGCGGTTTAAAGCTGTGTTGGGCGAGGCTACACCGCAAGATAGTACGTCGGTAGTGAAATTAACAGCCTACGCTCCCAACCAACTTACGTATGAGGTGAAGAGTGCAACGGGCGGCGTGATGGTGTTTTCGGAGATTTATTATCCCGAATGGACCGCCACAGTTGATGGCAAACCCGCTGAGATAGGACGTGCCGACTATGTGTTGCGTGCTTTGAAAGTGGATAAAGGGCAACACCAAGTGGTGCTCACTTTCGATCCCAAGAGCGTGAAACAAACCGAAACCGTGGCCTATGCTGCCTATGTTGTGTTGTTGCTCGTAGTGCTCTTCGGGCTCTATGCAGAGTGGAAACGCAAGCAAAAAGCGTAACCCTTACGGTTCCTAAATCAGCATCGGCGCACAACAGCAAAGTATGTTGTGCGCCGATGTTCTTTTGTCGTGTGGCAAACGCTTTTTGTTTTGCGGTTTGATGTGCTACGGTGGTGCTGCCATTCCTATTGCTGCTATCGCCATGCAGAAGTGCGTTGTTCACTCTTTTAACCTTTCCATTTCTTGAGAAAAGTCTGCTTTTGTTGTTCTGCTTTTGCTCGGAATGCTTTGTATGCATCGCTTTCGGCATCAAAGGGACGATGGTTGAGTGCCGCTTTGATGGGCTGCCATTCACGCAAGTAGTCATGGGTCTCTACACTGAAATAAGCCTTACCAAAGGCTTCCCAAATATAGTTCACGGCTTGTGGGGTGGGATGGAGCATATCTTCGGCATAAAACCGATAGTCGCGCAAGGCATCATTCATGATTTCATAGGCCGGAAAATAGTTGGCCGTCCCGGCTTTCACCAATTCATGCGTTGCCAAAAGCAGGGTGGCTTTGCTCAATTGGCTTCCATGAAAACCATACTTTTGGTAGCGAATGGGGCTTACCGTGAGCACGATTTTCGCGTTGGCGTTGCGATTTTTCACCTGTTGAATAGCCTCTTCCAACGCCTTGGCGCAGTCATCTACGCTCAATTCCTCTTCCTGAAACCAACTTTGTGGCTGTTTTTGGCAATTATCTACAATCTCTCCCGTACGCTTCAGGCGATAAACATGGTTGGTACCCAACGTGAGTATCAACACATCAGGTAACACTGTTGTATCGGTTAGCCATCGTGTGAGACTGTGCAAAATGCTTATGGGATTATACATCACACCATAAGGGTTGCAAGTTATAGAGAACAGTGCCTCCTCAAACTTCCGCCCTATATTGTCCGCAAAACACGAACCTACGCATAGGATGTTATCGGTTGGTGCAATCTTCCAGGTGGGCGAGTTGATTTCTACGGGAGTATTCCATTCCATAAGCTAAATTTTGAATTAAAAAATAAAGGGCAAAGTCGATGAAACGATTTGCCCCTCCATGTTTTTTGTAAAATCTGAATGCTGCGATTAGCGCAATATTACTTTGCAACAGTAAACTTAGTTGCCTTACCAATAGCTTCTTTCGCAGTCTTCATTTCGCTGCGCAAGTAATCAATAGCTTGGCGTGCAGCGTCAATCTTTGCCTTGTAAGCGTCTTGCTCTTGCGCCAATTTGTTTTTGTTAGCTTCGGCCTCTTGCGCCAATTTAGCCTTACTTGCTTCCTGAGACTGGCTCATTTGTGCCTTATACTTCTCAGTTACTTGCGCCATTTGTGCCTTGCAGTTCTCAATTTCTTGTTGGAGGCTTGCAATCTTAGCTTTGTAAGTGTCCAACTCTTTTGTCATTTGTGCTTGATTTGCCTCTTGTTCTTGTGCAATCTTCGCTTTACTTGCATCCTGAGATTGTGCAATTTTCGCTTTGCTTGCTTCAAGAGACTGGCTCATTTGCGCCTTGTAGGTCTCAATCATTTGATTAAGCTGGGCAATTTTAGCCTCACCTGCATCTAAATCATAAGTTACACCATTTGCAGTGTGTTTGATTACAATACCCTTTACATCAGTCGAATCTGCTGCCGTTGCAGCGAAGGCCATAGCTGCTGAGCAAACTAAGGCTAAAGTCATAAAAACTTTTTTCATATTCTATAATTATTTTGTGGAGTTATAAATCCTGCTGCAAAATTAGTCTTTTTTTAAAGATATAACAAGTTTTTGCGCAAATCTTTTCTCTTTCCTCCATAAAAAGGGGGGTATATTCATTGAAATGGCCATTTTTTAAAACCTTTTACCTGTAGTGTATCGCCATTTATAACCATCGGCAGTATTCATAAATAATTAATATTCTTCCAGGCTACGACTATGCGAAGGTGTTGGAAAGGAGAGAGTGAAGTACCACGGACCGTGTTGGAAAGCAAGAATTTCAAACGCCTATTCCAAAAGCTCAACAGCCGCAACGAGACGGAAATTATCAATACACTCTTCAAATATTTGGAAGAGATGCACCCGCTTTTCGACTATAAGATAGCGATAGGGAAGAAACTTGTTCCAGTCGAAAATAACAACTATATGAGGTCAGCTACGGTCTATCTCTATTCAAATGAGAACACAAACCGCTTTGCTAAGATGTATATTTCCACCTTTTTACTCATTTCAATGCACAAAGATGAACAGAAAACCGACCGTCTTTTGAACCGTTACCACTTTGCTTTTTATTTACCAAATGGACAACAAGTAACCTTGCGCAACAATTATCGACGAGATGATGACAACGTTATCACCGATAAATTGGCGAAATTGGTTTCCAAACGTGCTGAAAGTTATACCATAGCTGACAATGTTAACAATCCGACAAAGCTGAAAATCATTGATGGAGGAAACGAGCTTTACACCCGAACAAGGCACAAGGTGGGGCGCATAGTTGGCAGTATAGGGCGTATTGTAGGCGGAGCTGCGGTAGTACTTGCTACGGGTGGAGCTGGCTGGGAGTTGATGTCGTCAGACAGTGCACCCACAAAAGTGGCTCGAATGTTTGATTACAAGGAAACATTTTCACCCTCAGATGCAAATAAAGTGGGTGAGTTTAACCACGGAATTTATATCCCCTCCAACAAACTCAATACGTATACAGACTTTAAAGTCGTATCTGTTTTTGATAATAAGATTTTATAACCATGTGAAAGTGTTAGTTCCTCGTTAGGGGCTTTAGTGGTAATGCATGCTTTCAAAAAGAGTTTATTTTATCGCATCATGGAAAATCCACAGAAGCGTTGCATCTTCTGTGTTGCTTTCTCATTTTACTTTTATTCATTTTGCATGCAAAAATGGCTACGATCATTCGCAAGTGAATAACCATCTTTGAGACGTTTAAATGATACCTTCTATACATTTATGGGTGATGTCTGCCACTTCTGTAATCAATAAATGACCTCCGTCCCACCCTACTGGTAGCTAATCTATCAACCATCTGTGAATGATACCTAATTTCTAAATAGTGCGACCACTAAAAGGATTACGACCAATAGCCCTATCTCCATGACGCAAAATGGAGTCATCTATAAATGATTTTTGTCGCGTTAACCCATAAAATATGTATTTTTACAACCGTTTTGTATAACAAACGTTAAAACGAGATGTTTTCTTATAGAATTATTTGGAAGTATAGTCTGTATCACATATCTTTGCATCGTGTTTTTCATGGTATTAGATTTAAGGTTAACAAAGATTGGGACTCAGCGGAGCCCCTTTTTTTATCCCCTCCTTTTCAAGGCTTTCTGTGCGACTTCAAATCTGTATCTCCAATCCTTCGTAAAACGAAGAAATCGCAATGGCTACATCAGTTGCATGAATATTGAGGGAGGAAATAGGTCTAGTAGAAATTCAGTGGGATAAACAAAAACCTTCAAACTATTTGAAGTATACGCATCCATCGCTCATCCCCATGTACAATGCATGATGTACAAAACCTGTTTTGGTATGAAAGCGCCGCTGCGCGGACGTTCGGGCGGGCACGCAGGCACCGCCCCTACGGTTTCATTTGGATGGATTGTGCATGGCTGCCACCGCAACATGTTCCGCGTAAGATGGATTGTGTGTGGTGCATTCATCTGCCATCGCCCCGTTGTGGACGCGTTATTTCCTTAAATACCCTTAATGCACCTTAGAAAAACGGGGAAACCATGCGTCGGCTCCAAATTTATTACTACATTTGCACGCAATAAATTTTTTATACGTATCCTTATGTCATCATTTGTTGCAGACAAAATCGTAATGGACGGCCTCACTTTCGACGACGTCCTCTTAATTCCCGCTTATTCTGAAGTATTGCCCAAAGAGGTTACGCTGAAAACACCTTTCACGCGCCACATCTCTTTGAATGTGCCTTTCGTTACGGCCGCGATGGACACCGTCACCGAGGCTTCGATGGCCATAGCCATTGCGCGTGAAGGCGGCATCGGCGTGATTCATAAAAATATGAGCATCGAAGAGCAGGCGCACGAAGTGGCTATTGTGAAGCGTGCCGAGAACGGCATGATTTACGATCCCGTGACGATTCGCCGAGGAAAGCGCGTGAAAGATGCGCTGGCCATCATGCACGAATACCACATTGGCGGCATTCCTGTGGTCGACGACGACAACCGTTTGGTAGGCATCGTGACCAATCGCGATTTGCGTTTTGAAGGTCACATGGACAAGCTCATCGACGAGGTGATGACCCATGAAAATCTTGTTACCACGCATCAGACCACCGATTTGGCGGCCGCTGCGCAAATTCTGCAAGAGAATAAAATCGAAAAGCTGCCCGTGGTGGATAAAGATAACCGCTTGGTGGGCCTGATTACTTATAAAGATATTACGAAAGCCAAGGATAAACCCATTGCCTGCAAGGACGAGAAAGGGCGATTGCGTGTGGCTGCTGGCGTGGGCGTGACGGCCGATACACTGGAGCGTGCGCAGGCATTGGTCGAGGCAGGTGTGGATGCTATTGTCATCGACACGGCGCATGGGCACTCGAAAGGCGTGGTTGAGAAACTGCAACAGGTGAAGGCCGCCTTCCCCAACGTGGATGTTGTGGTGGGCAATGTGGCTACGGGCGAAGCTGCAAAATATTTGGTCGACCATGGCGCCGACGCCGTCAAAGTGGGCATTGGCCCCGGTTCCATCTGCACCACGCGTGTGGTTGCGGGCGTGGGTGTGCCCCAGCTGAGCGCCGTTTACGATGTTTATTCGGCGCTGAAAGGCACGGGCGTTCCCTTGATTGCCGATGGCGGACTGCGCTATTCGGGCGACATCGTGAAGGCTTTGGCGGCCGGTGGCAGCTGCGTGATGATTGGTTCGCTCGTTGCCGGTACCGAAGAAAGTCCCGGCGAAACGATTATTTTCAACGGTCGTAAATTCAAAAGCTATCGCGGTATGGGCTCGCTTGAGGCCATGGAGCAAAAGAATGGTTCGCGCGACCGCTATTTCCAAAACGATATTCGCGATGCCAAGAAGCTCGTTCCCGAGGGCATTGCCGGTCGTGTGCCCTATAAAGGCACCGTGCAGGAGGTGATTTATCAACTCATCGGCGGTTTGCGTTCGGGCATGGGCTATTGTGGTGCAGCCTCGATTGCAGCGCTCAATCAAGCACGCTTCGTGCGCATCACCAACGCAGGTGTGTTGGAAAGCCATCCCCACGACATTGCCATCACCAGCGAAGCGCCCAACTATTCACGTCCTGAATAACGAGTTTATGCTGATTGATAAGTCCATCACCCTTTTTGTGGCCATGCTTCTTTCGGGAAGCATGGCTTTTGGTCAATCGGCCGATGCGGTGGTGATGACCGTCAATGGGCAGCCTGTTCGGGCGACCACCTGGCAGCGCTATTGCCAAAAGCAACGGCAACAGGCGCAGCTTGGACAGCCCTCGTTGAAGACTTTGCGCCAGCGGTTTGTTGATTTTCAATTAATGTTGACAGCTGCACGTGAGGCACGGTTAGACACATTGTCCACCATTCAGCAACCAATGGCATCCATTAACGAGCTGCCTTGTGTGGGCACACAGCCTGTTGATGCGTCGATAGAGACCGAGGCTTTGCAGCTCTATCAACGGCGAAAGCAACGTGTAGATGCTGCAGGTGGTATGACACTGGTGCAGGCCTTGCTCGTGAAATTGCCGCAACAAGCCTCCAAGCGCGAAGAGCAGCAAGCCAAACTGTTGGCCGACTCCATTGCCAGGGCGCTGAAACAAGGAGCTGATGCCGCCCCTTTCTTAGCGCGTTATGCCGACGATATTGATGCTACAGAGCACCAAGAACAAGGGGTTTGGCTTTATCCAGACGAGACTTTGCCCGAATTTGAGACCCAGATGCAGCAGCAACCGCTCGGCACATGGGGCGATGTTTTCGTTTCGCCGGCGGGCTATCATATATTAAAGGTCATCACACGCCAGCCTTATTTTGCCTACGAAGAGGTGCGCAATGGACTGCTGAAGCTCATTTCTCAACGCCGTTTACGCTGGCAATTATGGGCCATGCAGCAGGAGTCAAAGCCCACTTCAGGCAAAGACAGCACCGCCTGCGTCGCAGCTTCCAAGCTAATACCCGCTGCTACCCTGCAAGATTTCCGCGACGAGCTCATGGTGTTGGCCGTGTTACAACGCGAGGTTTGGCAGAAACATCCCGGCACCACAGCCGAATGGGAACGCTTCTTTGCACAAAACAAAAAGCGCTATCGGTGGACTTCGCCACGCTTCCAAGGTGTGGTTTGCTACGCCGCAACGGCAAAAGACCTGGCACAAGCGAAGAAAAGTATTCGCAAACAGCCTGTTACGGAATGGAAACAGTGCATCGAAGCTGCACTCAACACCGACAGTACGAAGCGTGTGCAAGTGATCGATGGCTGGTTTATGCAGGGCGAAAATGCGGCTGTCGACCATGCCATTTTCAAACGAGGCAACGATAACAAAACCCCTGCCTCCTACCCTTTCGTGGGTGTTTGGGGCAAGAAATTTAAGGCTCCGCCCTCATTCCTTGACGCATTGATGTGGGTGAAGGCCGACTATCAAGAGCAACAGCAACAGGCATGGCTGACGCAACTGCGCCAGAAATATGCCGTTGAGGTGAACGACGCCCTATTAGAAGAAACGATTAAATAACGAAATAATAAAAATAAGCATATCGAAAAAGCAATGAAAAATAAAGGAGCAAAATACATGGCAGGCTTCATGGGCACCCTTTTATTAATAGGTGTCTCGGCTAATGCGCAGCAACAAGCACAACAAACCCGCCAGAAAGCCGATAGTGTAGCAACCAAAAAGGCCATTATCCCCGAGCATAGCATCGTCGATGAAGTGATTTGGGTGGTGGGAGATGAGCCCATTTTGAAGTCCGACGTAGAGCAAATGCGCCTACAAGGCGAGATGGAAGGCATGAAATGGAAAGGCAATCCCGACTGCGCTATTCCTGAACAGATCGCTGTTCAGAAACTCTTTTTGCATCAGGCAGCCATCGACTCTCTCGATGTCACCGAGTCGGAAATTGCGCAAACCGTAGACCAACAGATCAACTTTTGGATTAATTCGGCCGGCTCGCGTGAGAAATTGGAGGAGTATCAGGGCAAGAGCATCTCGCAAATCCGCAACGATTTGCACGACGATGTGAAGAACAACCGCCTCATTCAAAAGATGAAACAAAAGCTCATGGCCAATGTTTCGGTCACACCGGCCGATGTTCGGCACTATTTTCAGAACCTTCCTGAAGACAGCATCCCGTTCATTCCCACCGAGGTTGAGGTGGAAATATTGGTGCGCAAACCGCGTATTCCACAAACAGAGATTAATCGTGTGAAAGATCAGTTGCGCAGTTTCACCGATCGTGTGAACAAAGGCGAGACCTCATTCAGCACGTTGGCGCGCCTCTATTCCGAAGATCCGGGCTCAGCTCGCCAAGGAGGTGAGATGGATTATATTGGGCGTGGCTCTTTAGACCCTGCGTTTGCAAGTGTCGCTTTCAACCTCACCGACCCCAAGAAAATCTCAAAGATTGTAGAGTCTGAGTTTGGTTATCACATCATTCAGTTGATAGACAAGCGGGGCGACCGCATCAAAGTGCGCCACATTCTGCTGAAACCCAAAGTCACCGACGACGAAATCAAGCAAGCTATGGGGCGTCTTGACTCCATCACAACAGACATTAAGGCGGGAAAATTCTCGTTCGAAGAGGCCTGCTCCGTGCTCTCCGAGGATAAAGACACACGCAACAACCACGGGCTCATGGCCTATAGCGACCCGCTAAGTAATAAAATTACGTCGCGCATTCAGATGAAAAATTTACCCACCGAAGTGGCTGCTGAGGTTGAAAAGCTGAAGGTTGGCGAACTTTCTGCACCTTTTAAAATGGTCGATAGCAAAGGAAAAACCGTGGCAGCGGTTGTGAAATTAGTCAATAGAGTGCCTGGGCATCGTGCTAAAATCACAGAAGATTTCCAAGCCATGCAAGCCATTGTGCAGCAAAAAGCCAGTGAGAAAAAATTGCACGACTGGGTGGTGAAGAAGATTAAAGAAACCTATATCCGCATGGACGACCGCTATAAGAATTGTGATTTTGAATACCAAGGCTGGGTGAAATAACGATGAATAGCATGCGGTGGATGATGAAAAATAACAGGCGTAGCATGATCCTTGCGATGATGCCATGCCTTTTATGGTGCCTTTTCCCATCGATAGGCCTTTCGGATTCCGTAAAGAAGCCAACCGACAAACAAGCCGACCGCGTATTTTTAGTGCATGCCGACGAGCTGAAGTTCGACCAATTCGGCCCTATTCCCGATGCTCAAATCGTGAAAGGACGTGTTCAATTCCGGCACAAAGGCGCTACCCTGTGGTGCGACAGTGCCTATTTCTATCAGCAATCCAACTCGGTTAAGGCCTTTGGCCACGTGCGTTATGTGCAAGGAAAAGAGCTTTCGATGACGGCAGAGCGTGCGGCTTATGATGGCATGCGGCAGTTGTTGCAAGCCCGTAAGAATGTTGTTTTGCGGCATGGTCGCCAAACGCTCTATACCGATAGCTTAGATTACGACCGTTTTAACGAGTACGCCTACTTCTTTGAAGGGGGAAGATTGGTGGATGGCAAAGACCGTTTGGTATCGGATTGGGGCGATTACAACACCAAGACGCGCGAAGCCACCTTTTGGTATAATGTGAAAATGCACAACGGCAAGAGCATTGTCACCACCGATGAGTTGCATTATGACACGAAAACCTCGTTGGCACATGTCGTTGGACCAAGCAAAATTGTGCAAGAAGGTAGTGTGGTGACCACACAAGATGGTTATTTCAACAACAAAACCGACCACACCGAACTCTTTGGACGCTCCACCGTCTCGGATAAAGAGAAAGACATTACCGGGGACAGTCTGTATTACAACAAGAAAACGGGCTTGGCACGAGGCCTCGGAAACGTGGTCTATGTGGACAAACGCCATAAAAATCAACTCTTAGCCCATCGCCTTTCTTACAACGAAAAAACGGGCTATGGCTTTGCCACGGGGCGCGCTTTAGCCAAGGATTATTCGCAAGGTGACACCCTTTATCTGCATGCCGACTCGATGAAGGTCTACACGTTCCACCTCAACACCGACTCGGTTTATCGCGAAGTGCACTGCTTTCGCCATGTCAAAGCCTATCGAAGCGATGTGCAAGCCATCTGCGATTCATTGGTCATGAACAGCAAAGACTCGTGCATGACGATGTATCGCGACCCGATTGTGTGGAATGCCAACCGACAAATCTTAGGCGAAGTGATAAAAGTCTATTTCCAAGACAGCACCATTCGCGAAGCACAGGTCATCCATCAAGCGTTGAGCGTGGAACAGATTCCCGACAAACAGCATTTCAACCAGCTTTCTTCCCGACAGATAAACACCTATTTCGTGGAGGGGAAGGTGCGCCGAATGGTGGCTTTTGGCAATGTAAAGACGATTTTTTATCCCATAGATGAGAAAGATTCTACCCTGCAAGGCCATCTTTATATGGAGACCGACACGCTCAAAATGTTTCTTTCGGCCGACCGAAAGTTAGAGAAAATGTGGACACCCAAGAACACAGGTGTGATGTATCCGATGACACAAATCCCTCCAACCAAACTGAAGTTGCCCGAATTTGCATGGTTCGAGCAACTACGTCCCACCGACCCTCAGGATGTTTTTGTGTGGAGAGGCAAAGCAGCCGATGCGGTTTTGAAAGCCATTCCGCGCCGTGCGGCTCCCTTACAACAATTTAAAGACACACCGTAATGGGATTTTTCCGTCAACCTACTCCCCGCCGTTTCCACCATCCTTATATCTATGTGGATGAGCGAAAAGAACGCTTGCAACAGCTGATAGCACGCGCACGCAACGAAAATGCGTCTGCCCCGTCTGAAGAAGCACGTAAAGAGGCGCTGAGGAAAGCTTTCCGCGAAGCCATGCCCCGCGCCACACACCATCGAAAAGCAGCAGGAAGAGGGGGCGCTTTCGTGCAGATTGCGGTGGTATTGTTGTTGATAGCGGTGTTTTATTATATAGTGTTTGTACACGCATGAGTGATATTATCCAACTTTTACCCGACTCCGTCGCCAACCAAATTGCAGCAGGCGAGGTGATACAACGCCCGGCATCGGTCATCAAAGAATTGGTAGAGAATGCCGTAGATGCCGGCGCTGAGTCGATAGATGTGTTGGTTGTCGATGCCGGAAAGACAAAGATTCAGGTCATTGACGACGGAAAAGGCATGTCGGACACTGATGCCCGGTTGGCCTTTGAGCGCCATGCTACCTCCAAAATTCGTCAGGCCGACGACCTCTTTGCCTTGCAAACGATGGGCTTTCGCGGCGAGGCTTTAGCATCGATTGCCGCTGTTGCACAGGTAGAACTTAGGACAAAGTTGGAACATGAAGAGATAGGTACCCACCTTTCTATCGCCGGTGGCCAAGTCATTGGGCAAGAACCTTGTTCGGGAGCGCGTGGTAGTAACTTCTCGGTTGAGAATCTCTTTTATAACGTTCCTGCACGAAGAAAGTTCTTAAAGTCGAACACCACCGAGCTCAACAACATCATCACGGCCTTTGAACGCATTGCCTTGGTCTATCCCGACATCAACTTCACCCTGCACAACGGCACTACACTCTTGTTTGATTTGCGTGCAGGCATGCCACGGCAGCGCATCATTGACATCTTTGGAAAGCGGCTCAATCAAGACCTTCTGCCCCTCAACATCGACACGGTGATGTGCAAAGTTTCGGGATTTGTGGGCAAACCGCAGGCAGCACGCAAAAAAGGTGCACACCAATATTTCTTTGTTAATGGGCGCTATATGAAGCATCCCTATTTCAATAAAGCTGTGATGGAGGCCTACCAACGCCTCATTCCCGTGGGCGAGCAAGTGCCCTATTTTCTCTACTTCGATGTGAATCCGGGCGACATTGATGTGAATATCCATCCCACGAAAACCGAAATAAAATTTGAAAATGAACAGGCGATATGGCAAATCTTGTCAGCTGCCGTGAAAGATGCACTCAGCATGTTTAACGATGTGCCTGCTATTGATTTCGATACCAACGGGCGTCCCGACATTCCGGTGTTCGATTCTGACCACCATATTGCCGCCCCTACCCTGCAATATAATCCCAACTATAACCCTTTCCGTAGCGCTTCGGCCAACTATCAGCCGAAAAAGCCCATTGAAAAGTGGGACGAACTCTACACCAAAGTGGGCCATATTGACGAGCAAAATGCAACGTTTTTCCCTGCAAACACGACTGAATTGGCAAGTAAAAGCAATGCTTTTGAAGATGAAACAACCACGGCACACGGCCCCAACCATTACCAATACAAGGGGAAATATATTGTGACGGCTGTAAAATCGGGGCTTATGCTCATCGACCAGCATCGTGCACATGTGCGCATTTTGCATGACGAATATTTGGCAAAGTTAGACCAACGCGAAGGCTTAGCGCAAAAGATGTTGTTTCCAGAGAATGTGCAATTAACAGCCAACGAGGCATTGACATTGACGAAAATCATGCCCGAAATGCAGAAGTTAGGATTTGAAATCACCCCCATGGGCGGCACAACCTATGCCATCCAGGCTGTTCCCACCCATTTGGAAGGTGCAAAAGCCGACGAACTGCTGCACGACATGCTCGCCTCTGCACAAGAGAAAACCACACAGATGGGAAGCGAAATCAACTCGGCGCTGGCCTTGGTCATGGCACACAAAGCAGCTATTCCCACCGGACAAACCTTGCGTAATGAAGAGATGGATAACCTCTTTAATCAGCTTTTCGCCTCAACCAACCCCAATTATACACCCGATGGCAAAAATATTTTGACCATTTTGCAACAAGAAGATATTGAAAAACTTTTTAATTAAAAAATTATCGCAAAAACAAAGGATAGTAAAAAAAATACACTTATCTTTGCAACGTCAAACGAATTACAACGCTGACGACTAATTAGAATAGATAATTTTATTGATAATATTAATTTAACAAAATGAAAAAGATTGTTTTAGGTTTAGCTTTGGCAAGCCTCTCAATGGGTGCTTTTGCACAAAATAGCGATCCAACGCTTAAGCATAGTGTTTCAACAAACTCTTTTTGGAGTAACTGGTTTATCCAGATTGGTGGTGATTACAACATTTGGTATTCCGATCAAGAGCATGGTCGTGGCTTAGATAATGGTGGAGCCTACGACTTTTTCTCTAAGAACCGCAGAACTTTTGGAGCGTCGGTTGCCTTCGGAAAATGGTTCACACCAGGCATTGGTTTGCGCACCAAAGGGCAGGCATGGCAAGCAAAAACCATCGGTCCTGCAACGATAGAGAAGACGCATTTTTGGATCATTAATGAGCAAGTGATGTTTAATTTGAGCAATTTGTTCCTGGGCTACAACCCCAATCGCGTGTGGAACCTCACACCGTTTATGGGTGCCGGCATCGCTCGAAACACCACAACCAACGAATATTCAATGGCCTTAAGTGCAGGTCTGAATTCATCTTGGCAGCTTTGCCGCAACCTAAACCTCTATCTTGAAGCTGGTTTTAACCGCATGGAAGCTGATTTTGATGGCCATACAGCCGTTGCTTCGCTCAGCCACAAGCACGATCGTTTTTGGGAAAGCAAAGACAATCACCTTTATGCAGAGGTGGGTTTGACTTTCAACTTGGGGAAGGCTTCATGGAACAAGACACCCGATGTAGAGGCCATCAAGACGATGTCACAATCGCAAATCGATGCCCTCAACGCACAGTTGAACGATTTAAATGCTGAAAATGCACAATTACGTAAGGACTTAGCCGCTAAACCTAAGGTGCAAAAAGAGGTGATGACGAAGAGCGTTACCGAATTTATCAACACCCCAATCTCGGTATTCTTCAACATTGGTAAGATTGATGTTGCCTCGTTAAAGGATTTGGTTAACGTGCGTGCACTTGCAAAATATGCAATAGAAAACAACTGCAATCTGCTCGTTACGGGCTATGCTGACGCTGCAACAGGTTCGGCTGCCATCAATCAAAAGCTGTCTGCTGACCGCGCAAACACCGTTGTTGACGAGTTAGTGAAGATGGGTGTTGACCGCTCTAAGATTAAAACAGCCGCAGGTGGCGGTGTAAATACGCTCGAAATTGTCGACTATAACCGTCGTGCAACCGTACAGATTGTGGAATAACACGAAGAACATAGACGCCTAACGTCTATGCGCTCACAATATCATGTAGCCTCAGTCCATATTTTGGATTGAGGCTTTTATTTTTCTCTCCGATTTATTTGTGGCATTCAAATAATTTGTTTACTTTTGCAATCGCTTATGAAAACAAGGGCGTTTAGCTCAGCTGGTTTAGAGCATCTGCCTTACAAGCAGAGGGTCGGCGGTTCGAATCCGTCAACGCCCACTGGGGTGTTTCCCTGTAGTCCTTCGGGATTGCAGGGATTTTTTCATTCCTACTCCTCCCCTTTTTCATCGGTAAGCCGTCGTCCATTCAATCCAATACTTCAAAGTGTTACACCTAATGTCAGTTGAACAAGGGTGGTGTGACGGTGGGTAGTGCAGTTTTGATGGCGGAGTGTTGCTTGTAGGAACAGTGTTTTGATGGAGGGGGTGCGAAGAAAGAGGTCGTAGCGCGCGCTGATTTCGCTGGTCCAAGCGTGCGCTGTGAGCTGATTGTAGTTGTCATTTAGCATGGAAAGCGGTTCGGTGAAGGCGTGTCGGTCGTTTAAAACCAATCGCTTTTGCATGTTTTGTGTGCGCTGCACCGCAATATGTGCAGTGAAAATGCCTGCACGAAACGACCTGATGGCCTGTGTTTGCAAGCCGAATGAGAGGTTGGCAAACTGCATTTCGCGCTGCGGATTGGCGTAGGTTTCTTGAAAAGCCAGCAACGAAACCGCAGGCGCGGCATTGATTTCCCACCGCGCTGACAGCCATTGCTGCGCGGCTTCCAACTGCATGTGCAGCGTTTTGGCAAGAAAGGGATAGTTGATAGCTAACTGTTTGTAGCCCGTGAGGCCGTTGTCATATAAGCGTTCGGCACCTTCACGGTTGCTATAGGTGGCCGAGAGTGACACGTGATGTTGCTGTCCACGCCAGGCCGTCTCGCCTGAAATGGTCCAAACAGTCAGATCGTTGATGGGCGCATCTTGCAGGTCGGACATCTGCTTTTGCAACACACGTCGCGATACTTCCAACTGCGCCAAAAGTCCTTTGTCACGGGGTTGCAGCGTGAAGCCGGCACCTAAGGTGTGGCCTGTGAAGTAGGCTTCTTTCAATGCACCGGCAAATCGATAGTAGTGCATGCCGAGGCCTTGCATCTGATAGAGTGTGATGGCGCCCAAGGGATTCATAAAGGCGATGGATTGCTCTTGCGAATAGCGCTGCCAAAGGGCATAAGTGCCGAGGTTATAACGCGTGCCGAGCGAATGGGATGCGCCCACTTTGAGGTCGACAAACAGACTGTTGTTGCGGGGGCGTGGGTCGATGTCGCGATAGCTCAATGCCGACTCGTAGGCCGCTTCAACACCATAACACCAGCGGTTCAGTTGGCGGGCATAGCCCATGTGGAATCGATAGGCCTCACGTTCCATCTTGCCGCCGAGGGTATCGGCTGTGACATAGGGATAAATCTGCATGAAATCGGCCGATTCGTTCCACTGAATATCGCGTGTGCGACGGCGGTCGTAGCCGGCATCTCCCCACACTACCGCATGCTTGCCCAGCCATTGATAGGACGAAGCATCGAAGCGTCCGGCCGTAAAGGCGCGTCCCATCTGTGCGACAAGGGCTTGGTCGGCATTCTTGTTGATGAACGATGCCTTCACTTCGGCATACGAGCTGTCGTATCGTCCCACGGCCAACGCCGGGTTTCGATAGACTTCAAAAGCCTTATTGTCGTGCCATGACAACAGGGTTTGCAACTTGGTTTGCGCCCAGGCCTGCTGACTCAAACCCAAACCGCATGTCAACAACAGCAGAGAAAAATGCTTCATCATTGCAAGGAGAAAAGGTTATTCGCCCGCCTTACAAAGCGAATAACCTGTTGTTTCTATTTAAAGAATTGATAATAGGGATTGGCTTTCACCATGCTTTCGAAGTCGTTGGTCGAATTGTTCGTGTCCACCAACTTGTGGGTTTGGTTGTCAACCTTGCGGCGAATGGCCATGCCATAGCGGTTTTTATCAAAGGCCTGCACGGAATTATAAGCAAAACCTGCATCCAAGCGCGATGCAGAGCAAGTCCATTTCTTGGGTGCTTCCTTCGGACACATGTTCACACAGTCGGCAATCCAAGCGTTGGGCAACAGATAAGCATCGCCTTTCATGGGATAGGTTTTGTCCTTAAACGTGAAGTCATAGGTATAACGATAAACATAGTTCTTCACATAATCGGCTGCATTGACAACATGTTGCGCATCGCCCAAATAACCGATGGCATAGGTCTTTACACCGCGTGTGTGGGGCATCCATACGCCCATCTGCCGATTACCATCCATGGTGATGAGCTTAATCAAGTTGGGTACGTCGGTATCAGTGTCGCCACCGTTCTCGGTTTTGTCATACCATTCGAAATCGGCTTTGCTCAAATCATAGGAGTTGGGGTTTGTTTTGGTGTGGTCTAAGCCTAAATCTACCAGCAGAATGCTCTTTCCCGGCTCCACGGGATGGTCTTTTCCACTGCCCGGAACCATGTAGGCGACACTGATGGCAAGGGCAGAGTCGCGCATATCGGGCTTGTAATCCTGCGGCGTGTCGTTGAGGAACTCGCTCTCGAATAACACCAATCCATCGGCATAAAGCGTTTCATTGCTGTTGTTGTAGATGCGGAAATATTTATCGCTGCTATATTGCTTATTGTTGGCATCGAGTGTTCCGGCCACAGCAATCTCGGCAAAGACAAAGCCATCTTTCACCGAAACAGCTTCGGCAACAAGGTTCAGCGTGGCTTTTCCGCCCGTGATATTCACATTGTTTTGCACGGCTCTGAGACGCGCATTCACATCGGTTCCGTTTATTTTGTAGACCACATTACCCTCTAACATCACGTTGTATAAACCGTCTTCCAACCACACTTTCGACAGTTCATTGCTCTGCACAACCGTCGAACGTCCCGTGTTAACATTGAAAAATGTCACGCGCACATTCGATGCTTTCGCATTTTGAATGTCCTTTGCCAAGGTGTAGACCACTGAAACTTCGCTTTGTGGAGTTTCGTGAAACTTCTCGCCGCACGATGCCAAAACAAGGACACCCAACAGCCATAATCCAAAAAACTTTTTCATCTTCATCTCTGTTTTTATAATTTAAAATTTAATTCCATTCCAAAATAGGGGGTGAACACGCGCCGCACGATATAGCCATTCACCTCATAGTCGGGCGCAATGGCGAGCAATCGGTCGGCAAAAAACGACAGCGTTGCATAGCGGCCAAACTGTTTTGAGGCTTTCATGTTCAAACACATATAGGCACGTTCGCGTTGCACCAGTTGGGTTTGACGCACATTCGACAGCACCAACCAGCGCTTATATACATCGGTCGCGTCGGCATCGGTATAGGGATGTTCCACGCCTGCCACATCAACATAGGCTATCGGGCGCGGATTACGTGTGGGTGTGAGCGTCTTTCCCAACCAATAACATTCGGCCGTTGCCGAGAGAATAAGCCCCAACCGATCGAGATAGGTGTCGGCAATGAGGTTCGAGGTGAACCGATCTTTCACATAACCGTTGTTCCACGCGTAAATGCCCAAATAACGATTGTTGATGGTGATGCCGTTAATCTGCTGCGATGAACCGGCATAATATTCGGGTTCGCCCGCCGAATAGGTGGTGTGAAACCATGCTCCGTTGAAAGTGAGACGCGTATGAAGTGCCGGGAGGCGAGGCGAGGAATATTGAAATTCAATGCCTTGCTTGATAATCTTTGTACCGTTTCCCATCACTTGATATGTGCGCAGCAGCGTGTCAGTGTGATAGGGTAACGCGGCGAGCGACGGAGGTGCCGTGAGTGTCTTGCCCCGAAGGCCCGATGCATCATATTGTTTATAGGTGAGCATCGGTATCATTTGCTGCGTACTGCGAAAGCCGTCGTTCATGCTTTCGTGGAAAAAGGTGGCATAAAACCGATGCCCTTTACAGCTACCGCCCACGCGAACTTCCCATTTGGTGTTGTGTGCCGGCAGCAAATGATAATTATTGGTGTCGATGGTGTAGCTGCGGATATGGAGCTTCTTCAAGGCGTCGTTGGCATTCCAATAGTTCAGTTGCACCAAATCGATGTAGCGTTTCTCGGGATTTAAATCCAATATTGTGGGCATTTTGCTCATGCGCCCCACGCCCATTGAGGCATAAAGGTGCAACTTATCCATGGCCGGGAGGTCCCATTGCACGTTCAATCGCGGGTCGACATACGACCTTCCGTGCAAATCATAGGCCGAAGATAATCCCACCATCGCAGTGCCACGCACGCCCAACAAGGCCGTGATAACATGTTTTCCCACCGATAGTTTGGCCTCGTCTTGCGCGTAGAATGCCCACAAATTCGTAGCCGGAATATCCTTGAATGCACGCGGACGGCGCGACGATGTGCCATCGATGGGACGCTGATAATCGTACACCTGCCCCTGCCCAAAATTCTTGTTGTATTGCCATTCCACGCCCATTGTGAGCACATGCGACAGTGCCCCCATCGCCTTCTGCGCATTGCCTTCCAACCGTAAGTTCGAATAAAACGGCATTCCTTTCACTTGATGGCGCGCCACATAGGTCGAAGGCAGATAGGTACCATCATATTCGCCGTTCTCTTCAGTCAGTGGTGCCGGCGTATCGCGGTCCACACTCACAAACTTTGTCTGGTCGATTTCGTCGAAAGAAACGCTCGTCGAATAGCGCAGCAACAGCGATTGAAGCCACGAATCCTCGTGCGGACTGTAGCGTAACGATGTGCTTAGCCCCACGCGATGGTAGGACGAGCGATAGCGATCTTCCTTGTTCACTTGCACTTCGGGGTCGGTTTTCACGTGATCGATGTTGCCCGCATAGTCCGAAGCCACATCCCAATTAAGCCTTTCACCTTGCGCAAAGAGCCAAAACTTGTGCAGTCGGGCCGAGAAATTCAGCCGGTTGTAGGTTTCAAAGCGGTTGCGCGGATCGGCTTTCGAGTTGAACAAACCGCCGTCGGCATTTAAAATCCAGTTGTTGCCCAAGGCAAATCCTTTTCCTGCTGAGAGCAGTTTGCCATAGCCGTCGGCTTTGATGCGCACCTCAAGCGGCGTTGCCACACGCTTGCGTTCAATGCGAATGAGCCCGCTGGTCAAGTCACCATACTTCACAGAAGGAATGCCTCGCACCACTTCCACCTGCTCAATGTTGTCGGTTGCCAGCATTCTCATGTCAACACCATAGCCCACTGTTGAGCGATTTCCGTCGGCATTCATATTCCGTCCCAACAGTTGCATGTTGGCATCGGTGCCGATGGGGGCGCCATCCACCATAAATTTTGTGCCCAAACTACTGATGGCATAGTCGCTACTCAAGATACCCACCTCGCGCAAACGCGCCACATTGGCCACGTTGGTGTGGGGCGTAGCGGTCATTCCGCCGGGCAAAAGGCTCAGCAAATCGCTGAACGACGAGGGTTGCAGATGCTGCATGGCCGTGCGATCGATAACCGATGTGCTCGTCAGTCCTTTCTTCTCTTGGGCCGTAACCGTCACCTCATCTAAGCTGATGGCTGTGGCATGCAGGCGCAATGTGCACTGCAAGTCACCACTGAGCGTCACCAACGTGTCAAGCGTGGCATAGCCTACCGACGACACTTGCAGACGATAACGGCGCGGAGCAAGGTCGGAAAACCGGAACGTGCCGTGGTCAGAGGTCTGCAAACCCGACAGGAAGCGCTCGCCGGCATACAGCCGAAGGGTGACAAACCCCAATCCGTCGCCTTGCCCGGCATCCACCACTTTGCCTTGAAGGCTGAAGCGTTGCGGGTCGTTGGCAGCCGATAAGCGAATGAGGCAAACCAAAAGAAAGAGAAAGGTGATAACGTTTCTTTTGCGCATGATTATTTGATAGCGTGAGCAAAATTACAGCTTTCATCGTCGCTCCACAATACCTACTTTTAGGTATATTGCCCTCTCAACCATCAAAAATACACCGTTCGGGCACAAAAAATGGATACAAAAAATGGGAAAATACGCCATTGTTGCACAACGAAACTGCAAAACATTCTCCTGCATGAGCCCCGTTATGCGCTCCTTCCGCCCTATTTCATCACGCAAGCTACGCCTCCCCGAAGAAAAACAGTGCAGATTACGCCACAATATCATCGTAATTGCTGCTCAAGGACATTGTAATTATGCAACAATATGCCCCACTTTTGTTGGCAGACTACGCAAATAGAACCGCAAGTGCATGGGATGAACAAAATGAATAAAAACAATGATCACGGCAGAGATGCTCACCTTTTATAAATAAGCCTACCCCATTATAGACATTTACTTAGAATTTAAAAAACTTTATCATTCCAAAAGAAAGCAGTTTTGTGAAAAAACAGTATCTTTGCGGCGTTGATATCTTTCGTATCGAAAAAGGTTTTAAACATCAATTAAAGAAAAGATGAATCTTGATTCACTGACTGCCATTTCGCCTATCGATGGACGTTATAGAAACAAATGCCAAGAACTTGCCGATTATTTTTCGGAATATGCATTGATACGCTATCGGGTGCGCGTGGAAATAGAGTATTTCATTGCCCTGTGCGAATGGGGCATTCCACAGTTGAAGGGCGTTGACAGCAATCAGTTTGAGACCTTGCGCGACCTCTATCGCCACTTCACTGAAGCCGATGCACAGCGGGTGAAAACGATAGAGCAAACCACTAATCACGATGTGAAAGCCGTGGAATATTTCTTGAAGGAGGCTTTCGACCGCATTGGTGGGATCGAGGCTTATAAGGAATTTATTCATTTCGGGCTGACTTCACAAGATATCAACAACACCAGTGTGCCACTTTCGTTGAAAGAAGCCTTGGAAAAGGTGTATTATCCACAAACGGAAGTACTCATCCAGCAACTCGAAACCTATGCCGAGGAGTGGAAAGCGGTGCCCATGTTGGCCAAAACACATGGACAACCGGCCTCACCCACCCGCTTGGGCAAGGAGGTTATGGTGTATGTTTATCGTCTGAAAGAGCAGCTGGCCGCATTGAAAGCCTGCAAGTTTACTGCGAAGTTTGGTGGTGCGACAGGCAATTTCAATGCCCACCATGTGGCCTATCCACAAATCGATTGGCCTGCCTTTGGCGCGCAGTTTGTCCGTCAAAAGTTGGGTTTGGAGCGCGAGACATGGACCACACAGATTAGCAATTACGACCACATGGGTGCCGTTTTTGATGGTATCCGGCGCATCAACACCATCCTCATCGACCTTGATCGCGACTTTTGGTTGTATATTTCGATGGATTATTTCAAGCAGAAGATTAAAGCAGGCGAGGTGGGCTCGAGTGCTATGCCCCACAAAGTGAACCCCATCGATTATGAGAATAGCGAGGGAAACTTGGGAGTGGCCAATGCGCTTTTGCAATTTTTGGCACAAAAACTGCCTGTGAGCCGCTTGCAACGCGACCTCACCGACAGCACCGTGCTGCGCAACATCGGGGTGCCTTTGGCACACAGCCTCATTGCAATGCAAAGCACTTTAAAAGGATTGCAGAAGCTCATTCTCAACGAAGACAAGCTGAAGGCCGATTTAAACAGCACGTGGGCTGTGGTGGCCGAGGCCATACAAACCATTCTTCGGCGTGAAAACTACCCTCATCCCTACGAGGCTTTGAAAGCGCTTACCCGCACCAATCAGCAAATGACGCAAGAAACCATTCAGCAGTTTATCGCGCAACTCAACGTGAGCGCTGCCGTGAAAGCCGAACTTATGGCCATCACACCGCTGAATTATACTGGTATGTAAACAAATTTAATCAATAAAAAGAAAGTTATCAATAAAGTACTAACCCGGCCGCGAGGCTACAAATCATGAATTAAAAATTATGGATTCAGAATTAGAAAACAAGGCTCAAGATCTGTCAAACGAGCAGAATGAGGGCACCCGTGAGGGGTACTCACGACAAACAGAAGGTTATTCACCCAACTATCACAGTGCAGGTCGGCCACAGCGCCCACGCATTCATTCACAGCGGGCGTATAGTTCAGAAGGCGCAAACAGTGAACATGAAGGCGGATTCCGCCCGGAAGGTTTTGGCAGTGCGCTGCAAAACAGCGAGCGGCCACAACGCAGTTACCAACCTTATCAAGGCGGCTATAACCGTCAGCAAGGGGGATATAACAGCCGCGGAGGCAACAATCGCCCCCAACAAGGTGGCTATCGCCCACGTTTCAACAACAATGGCGGCGAGCAGCAAGGCGGTTATCAACCCCGACAGCAAGGTAACTATGCACGTCCACAGCAGCAAGGCTATCGTCCTCGCTACAATGCGAATGGCGAAGAGCAGCAAGGTGGCTATCAACCACGGCAGCCACAAGGTTACGGCCGCCCACAACAAGGCGGCTATCAAGGCCGGGGTGGCTATCAAAATAACCGCAACTTCAACAACAATGGCGGCGGCTATCCACAACAAGGTGGCTACAACAACCGTAACTATAACAACAATTACGGCGGTTACAACAACCGTCCACAACAGAATTTCAACCCCAACCGCAACTTTAAGAAAAACCGTCCGGGTTATGATCCCAACGCGAAATATAGCTTGAAGAAGCGCATCGAATATAAAGAGACACACATTGATCCCAACGAACCTATTCGTTTGAATAAATACTTGGCAAATGCCGGTGTATGTTCTCGCCGTGAAGCCGATGAATTTATTCAGGCAGGTGTGGTGACGGTCAACGGCAATGTTGTTACCGAATTGGGCACAAAGGTGTTGCGTTCAGACGAGGTAAAGTTCCACGACCAGCCTGTTTCTTTGGAGAAGAAGGTCTATGTGCTGCTCAACAAGCCAAAAGATTGTGTGACCACCAGCGATGACCCGCAACAGCGAAAGATTGTGATGGACTTGGTAAAAGATGCTTGTCCGGAGCGCATCTATCCCGTGGGACGCTTAGATCGCAACACAACGGGTGTGCTATTGCTCACAAACGACGGCGATTTGGCCAGCAAACTCACGCATCCTAAGTTCTTGAAAAAGAAAGTGTATCATGTGCACTTGGACAAGGCTTTGGCAGAGGAAGATTTGCAAAAGATTGCCAGTGGTATTGAATTGGAAGATGGAGAAATCCATGCTGACGCTATCGAATATGCCGATCCGCGCGACAAAAAACAGGTGGGTATCGAAATCCACAGTGGCAAAAACCGCATCGTTCGTCGCATTTTCGAACACTTAGGCTATCGCGTAACACGCTTGGATCGTGTGCAGTTTGCCGGCTTGACGAAAAAGAATTTGCGTCGCGGCGACTGGCGCTTCCTCACCGAACAAGAGGTGGAAATCCTCCGGAGTGGGATGTTTGAGTAATATTCAGAATTGAAAATGAAAAGAACAAAAATAGTCGACGCCCTCAAAAGCGTCGACTTTAATCACGATATACTCGTGAAAGGATGGGTGCGCTCCCACAGAAACAGTAAGGCTGTCGACTTTATTGCCCTCAACGATGGGTCGACCATCAACAACATTCAGATTGTGGTTGACCCCACATCGATGGATGCTGAAGAGCTCAAAAGCATTACAACAGGTGCATGTATCGGGGTAACAGGGACATTGGTGCAAAGCCAAGGTGCTGGTCAAAGCGTTGAAATTCAAAGCAAAGCCATCGAAATCTATGGTCTTTGCTCGTCGGATTATCCCATGCAAAAGAAGGGACAGAGCTTTGAATACATGCGCAAATATGCGCATCTGCGTCTGCGCACCAACACCTTTGGTGCCGTTTTCCGCATTCGTCATAACATGGCGATTGCCATTCATCAGTATTTTCACGAGCATGGTTACTACTATTTCCACACGCCATTAATCACAGCAAGCGATGCCGAAGGTGCGGGAGAGATGTTTCAAGTGACGACACTCGACCTCAGCAGAACAGGCAAAACGGGTGAGGTGCCCTATGAAAAAGATTTCTTTGGCAAAAAAACGAGCCTCACTGTGTCGGGTCAATTAGAGGGCGAATTGGGCGCAACAGCCTTAGGTGGCATCTACACTTTTGGCCCAACGTTCCGCGCAGAGAATAGCAATACGCCACGTCATTTGGCAGAATTTTGGATGATTGAACCCGAAGTGGCTTTCTTAGACAAAGATGAGCTGATGGATTTAGAGGAAGATTTTATCAAATTCTGCGTGCGCTGGGCGTTGGAACACTGCAAAGACGATTTGGAATTCCTCAACAAGATGATTGACAAAAACTTGTTGGAGACGTTGCAATCGGTCATTAAAGAAGACTTCGTTCGCCTGACCTACACCGAAGGAATCGAGATTCTTCAAGCGGCAGTGAAGAACGGAAAGAAGTTCGAATTCCCTGTAACGGAATGGGGAATGGATTTGAGCAGTGAGCACGAACGCTATTTAGTGGAAGAACATTTCAAGCGTCCTGTCATCATGACCGATTATCCTTCGGAAATCAAAGCGTTCTATATGAAGAAAAATGCCGATGGCAAAACCATGCAAGGTACCGACGTGCTCTTCCCAAGAATTGGCGAAATCATTGGCGGTTCGGTGCGCGAAGAGAGCTATGAGAAGCTGGTGGCCGAAATCAAAGCGCGTGGTATGGCACCCGAAAGCTACAGCTGGTATCTTGACACGCGCAAATATGGCTCGTGCCCACATGCTGGATTTGGCCTCGGTTTCGAGCGTTTGATACTCTTTGTCACGGGTATGCAGAACATTCGCGATGTCATTCCGTTCCCACGCACACCTAAATCAGCTGAGTTCTAACATGGGAAAGATTATACTAACGGGCGACCGCCCCACCGGAAAGCTGCATCTTGGCCATTATGTGGGCAGTTTGCGGCGACGTGTCCAACTGCAAAATGCTGGCGATTTCGACCGCATGTTTGTCTTCATGGCCGATGTACAGGCACTCACCGACAATGCCGATAATCCCGAAAAGATACGCCAAAACATCGTTGAAGTGGCTTTGGATTATCTGGCTGCAGGCTTAGATCCAAAGCTGTGCACGCTCTATATTCAGAGCCAAATCCCCGAATTGGCCGAGCTAACGACCTATTTGATGAACTTGGTTACTGTGTCGCGTGTGCAAAGAAACCCCACGGTGAAGACCGAAATCAAAATGCGCAACTTCGAAGCCAATATCCCCTTGGGCTTCTTCTGCTATCCCGTTTCACAGGCAGCCGACATCCTTGCCTTCAACGCTACCACCATTCCCGTGGGCGAAGACCAGGAGCCCATGATTGAGTTGACGCGCGAATTGGCTCGCCGATTCAACCAAACCTATGGCGAGGTGTTTGCCGAACCTGAAATTATGCTGCCCGAAAATGCCACGGCACGACGTCTCCCCGGCACCGACGGCAAAGAGAAAATGAGCAAAAGCCTTGGCAACTGCATTTATCTGAGCGACGATGCCGACACCGTTTGGGCTAAGGTGAAGAGCATGTACACCGACCCAACGCACCTCAATGTGAGCGATCCCGGTCATGTAGAAGGCAACGCTGTGTTCACCTATTTGGACGCCTTCGCCACCGATCAAGACTTTGCCGACTTCTGGCCCGAGTTTAAAAACCTCGACGAACTCAAGGCGGCCTACACGCAAGGCGGCATCGGCGACATGAAATGCAAGAAGCTTTTGAATAGCGTCATCAACCGCATGTTGGAGCCGATGCGCATGCGTCGTCGCACTTTCGAGCAGGACATCCCCGAGATATTCAACATGCTGAAACAGGGAAGTGATGCGGCACGCGAAACCGCAGCACAAACCATGGAGGCCGTGAAACGTGCCATGCAGATTGATTATTTCAACGATGCTGCACTCATTCAGCAGCAAACCGAGAAGTTTAAGTAAACCATCAACTGTCTCGGAAGATGTAAAAACAACGAATGGTTATTTAAAAAAAATGTAAAAACACAAATGATAATTTGGATAGTTAAAAACTATTGCTTACTTTTGCACTCGCTTTACAAAAGTAAGGGCGTTTAGCTCAGCTGGTTTAGAGCATCTGCCTTACAAGCAGAGGGTCGGCGGTTCGAATCCGTCAACGCCCACTTTAATAAAAAAGGGATTTGAATATGATTCAAATCCCTTTTTCGTTATTGTGTAGATACTTCGCTTCGACTCAGCTTTGAGTTGTAAGCCGCGCCATAAAAGCACATCCTTTTTACTGTAATAGTTGATCTATGGAGTTATCGAATAAACAGTAATTCCCGATATTTGGGAAGCGTCCACAACTCATCGCTCACAATAAGTTCCAACTTATCCACTTGATAACGAATGGCACTTAGCTTAGAAGCCACCGTGTCGTGATAGACAATCGCCCGCGAACGGCTATTCACTACCTTGTTGGCTACCTTACGTGCCGCAATCAAGTCTTCCACTCCACGCTCGATAAGCTGCGTTCTGTCGGCAATTTCACGAATAATCTTGAGATTACGTTGCGTGAGTCTCTCTCCTTCTTCGCGACCAAAAATGCCAAACATACTCTGTACATTTTTAGCTAATTGACTCTGATAATGGGTGGCAACCGGCACGATATGATTCATAACCAAATCACCCATGACCCGCGCTTCAATCTGAATTTTCTTCGTATAGGTTTCCCATTTTACCTCATTACGGGCTTGAAGTTCATTTTCTTTCATAACACCCATCGACTCAAACATGGTCACACTCTCAGGCGTCAGATAGCTATCAAAACAGTGGGGGCAAGATGATCCGCAATCCAATCCGCGCTTCTTGGCTTCGTTCTTCCACTCATCGCTATAGCCATTGCCATCGAAACGAATCGGCTTGCAGGTTTTTATATCCTCCCGGATGACATCGATAATGGCACCTGTCGCATCTTCTCCCTTCGCAATCAGCGCATCTACACGCTGTTTAAACAAGGTGAGCGCCTCAGCAACGGCAGTATTAAGCACAATCATCGCACTGGCACAATTCGCTTTACTGCCCACTGCACGGAACTCAAATCGGTTGCCCGTGAAGGCAAAAGGAGAGGTACGGTTGCGGTCGGTATTGTCTATCAGCAGTTCAGGTATCTCGGGTATATCGAGCTTCATACCTTTTTTGCCGGCCACAGTGAATAAATCTTTCTTGTCAGCTAATTCAATATGGTCGAGTAAATCGGTGAGCTGCTTACCCAAAAACGATGAGATAATGGCAGGAGGTGCCTCGTTGGCTCCCAAACGATGGTCGTTTGTGGCACTCATCACACTGGCTTTCAGTAGGCCATTATGCTTATAAACAGCCATCAAGGTCTCCACAATAAAGACCACAAAGCGCAGATTTTCTTCCGCCGTCTTACCCGATTTATGCAATAAAATGCCCGTGTCGGTCGTCAGACTCCAGTTGTTATGCTTACCACTGCCGTTAATTCCGGCAAACGGTTTTTCGTGGAGCAACAAACGAAAACCATGGTGTTTGGCCACACGTTCCATCAAACTCATCAGCAACATGTTGTGGTCAACGGCCAAATTGCATTCTTCATAGATGGGCGCTAATTCGAATTGACCTGGTGCAACCTCATTGTGTCGGGTCTTACAAGGTATGCCCAACTCTAAAGCTTGACACTCTAAATCTTGCATAAAGGCCTGGACACGCTCGGGAATGGTACCGAAATAGTGGTCGTCCATTTGCTGATTCTTGGCCGAATCATGCCCCATCAACGTGCGACCCGTCAACATTAAGTCGGGACGTGCATGGTATAAATCTTCATCAACCAAGAAATATTCCTGCTCCCAACCTAAATTAACGGTCACCTTTTTCACATCTTTATTAAAATAGTGACACACGGCTGTGGCCGCCAAATTGACGGCATGTAGCGAACGAAGCAAGGGACATTTATAGTCTAAAGCCTCACCTGTATAGGCAATGAAAATGGTAGGTATGCACAAAGTGTCATCGATGATGAACACAGGTGATGTAGGATCCCATGCACTATAGCCCCGCGCTTCAAACGTATTGCGTATGCCGCCATTGGGAAAAGATGAGGCATCGGGTTCTTGTTGCACCAATAATTTACCCGAAAACTCCTCTAACACGCCACCTTTACCATCGTGTTCGATAAAGGCATCGTGCTTTTCCGCCGTACCTTCTGTTAAGGGTTGAAACCAATGGGTGTAGTGTGTGACGCCCATATCCATAGCCCATCGTTTCATTCCTTCAGCTACAGCATCGGCAATAGAGCGCTCCAAACGCTCACCATCATCCATCACATGACAGAGCTTTTTGTACACTTCAACGGGTAGATACTGATACATTTTCTCACGATTGAAAACATATTTGCCGAAATAAGCCGATGGACGGTGTGCACGAGTAGCCATCTTCACGGGCTGTTTGTGTGATGCTGCTTCTACAGCTTCAAACCTTAAATTTGTCATGTTGCACGTTATTTTAATTCGATAAAGCCGCCTATTTCATCCACGCTGTCATTCTTTCCATCGCTTCGATGCAGTCTTCGCGATCGCCAAAAGCTGTAAAACGAATGTAACCTTCACCACTTGGACCGAAACCTACACCCGGAGTGCATACCAAAGCGGCACCCTCTAACAACCGATGAAAGAAAGTCCAGCTGTCAATACCATCAGGTGTCTTCACCCAAAGATAAGGAGCATGCTCGCCACCAAACACAGTATAGCCTAACGTCTGTAAGGTTTGCCGCATGCGTGTTGCATTCTCCATGTAATAATCAATGGTTTCTTGCACCTGCTTCTTACCTGATTCGGTATAAATAGCCGCAGCAGCACATTGGCTGATATAACTTGTTCCATTGAATTTTGTGCACTGACGTCTGTCCCAAAGTGCATTCAATGACACTCGTCTTCCATCCCTATCAACCACTGAAACTTCCTTAGGAACAATGGTATATCCACAACGTACACCGGTAAATCCGGCTGTTTTAGAATAGCTTCTAAACTCTACTGCCACGTTTTTTGCACCCGGAATTTCATAAATAGAACGTGGAATTTCGGCATTACGAATATAAGCTTGATAGGCGGCATCATATAAAATGATGGCATCATGCTGCTGTGCATATTCCACCCAACGCTGCAATTCGCGCTTCGAAAGCACCGTTCCTGTCGGATTATTGGGATAGCATAAGTAAATGAGATCTACCTTTTTAGTTGGTAACTGAGGCACAAAATCATTCTCCATCGTGCAGGGAAGATAGGTCACTTCGGTCCATTTGCCATTAGCAAACACACCCGTTCGTCCACTCATCGCATTGGAATCGATATAAACTGGATACACAGGATCGGTGACAGCCACGCTGTTTTCACGTGCAAAAAGCTCTTGAAAATTGCCTGTATCACTCTTTGCACCATCGTTAACAAACACTTCATCGGCTTCTAAAGCAATACCCCGAGGGACATAATCATTGGCGATAATGGCCTCACGCAGGAAACTATACCCACGTTCGGGGCCGTAACCACGAAACTTTTCGTGCTGCCCCATTTCGTCAGTAGCACGATGAAGCGCATCAATTACCGCTGGACAGAGTGGGCGTGTGACGTCACCTATACCCAAACTAATCACCCGTTGTTGCGGATGAGCAGCTTTGAAGGCTGCCACTTGCTTTGCAACTTCTGCAAAAAGATAATTACCTGGAAGTTTTAAAAATTGCTCATTTACTTTTGCCATATCTTTATTTTTTATATCATCTGCTATTCCTGTGGTAACGCTATCTCACCTTCGAAAACAAAAGCTGCAGGACCTGTCATATAAATATGGCGGTCATCGCGATGCCAATCAATGTGAAGCGTTCCACCATCCATCACGACATCTGCCGCATGATCGACCCGTTTGGTATGCGATGCCGCAGCCACTGTGGCACAAGCACCTGTTCCACACGCCATTGTGATGCCACTTCCACGCTCCCAAACACGTGTTCTTAATGTGCCAGGAGCCGTTAATTGTACAAATTCTATGTTGCAACGCAGTGGGAAGGCAGCATCATGTTCTAACCGTTTGCCATGCAAAGCCACGTCTATGGCCTCGATATCATCCACAAAAATAACATAATGCGGGTTGCCCATTGACACGAAAACGCCTTCTTTCGCACCCGGAATGGCTGTTAAAGAGGGCGCAATGCCTGTGAATTGCTCGGCAACTTCGAAAGAAGGAGCCAACATATCAACCGCGACTTTCTCAACTTGATGCTGCATATTTAAGGTGAGATGAAGCACCTTGATGCCTGATAAAGTCTCCAAACGAATCGTTGTTTTATCAGTCAATCCTTTCTCATAAAGATATTTTCCAATGCATCTGCTGGCATTACCACACATCATTGCTTCCGAACCATCCGCGTTAAAAATGCGCATAGAGAAGTCTGCTTCTGCCTCATTCTGTGCACGATTAATTAACACTAAGCCGTCACTTCCTATGCCAAAATGCGGTGTACTCCACCGTTTTGCAGCCAATTCGGGATTAGGTATAACATATTTTTGCAAATCAACATAAATATAGTCATTGCCAGCCCCGTGCATTTTTGTAAAATGAATATAATCTGCCATCTTTTAATTTTGAACGAATGCTATTGTCTCTTTTACCCCTTCAGTCCGCCACTTCTTTGCAATAAGGGGAATAAGCCTACTGCTTCTCGCATGACTGAAGTTCACTATATTGCACAAAGATAAAGGTTTTAGTCAAGACGCCCAATGATTTTAGCACGAACACCATCATTTTTTAAGAAAAATAGCAGAAGCGTTAAAAGTCTTATTAAAAGTAAAGTTTTCGGCTTTTTATTGCTAAAAAGTTTAAAATACAGGTATAAAAGTAGGCTTGCCTCTCGCAATTTTCTGGCTACTTAGTGCTGCAAATAGCATCCCCTTGCAAGTTCTATCAAATTTATTGCGTAACTTTGCAGTCTTGAAATCCTTTCATGATGAAAGCCGTATTGAAATTATTCACCATTAAAAAAGATGAGCGATGGGCAGCTTTGCTACTAACTTGCTACCTTGTCATGCTCAATGTGCTTGCTATTCAGCAGCATTTTGAGGAATTTACATGTAGTGAACACATCGGATTCTACTCGCTCTTTTTTCAATATTTCCATCTTTCGGGCTTCGATCCTTTCACCTATATCATCCTTTCCGAGTGGCGTTCGCTTTATGTTTTGTCGCGTCATCCCCTGTTAGCCGTGTTCATTTATCCGCTTTATGCGCTTAATTCGTGCCTCATGGCGCTAACAGGTTTCAACTGTACAATATTCATTTGGAGCGCCGTTTTAGTGGTGCTTGGGGTCTATTCTTTCCTATTTTTAAAACGTATTTTGCACGAGATCGTGGGCTGTAAAAGGGAAGATAGCTGGCTGCTCGTGGCTTTCTTTGCCTCTTTTGGCTATATTATGTTGTCGTTGGTTGCGCCCGATCATTTCGCCCTCTCCTTGTTTTTTTTACTGCTTACACTCTATGTTTGCGGTAAAGTGCTGGTTCATCATCATGTAAAAATCGGCGATTGGCATATCGCTATCCTCCTTTTTCTCACAACAGGTATCACCACAACGAATGCCCTTAAGATAGCCTTAGCACAATGGTTCATGCGGGGTCGCAAATTCTTTCAGCCTAAATCATTCCTCATCAGCATTGTCCTACCCATCGTTTTAGTGGCAGGCGGCTATGCACTTGTGAATGAATATATTCAAAAACCCGAACAAGAACGAAGAGAACGCAGCATTGCACAGCGCATGGAGCGCGATGCTTCGTTTAAGAAGAAGTTAGCGCTTTCGCATGCAGCCGCAAAGAAACGCCATGCCAAGGGGCTCGCTGAAGGCGAGAATCTATATTGGGTTGATTTACATTTGTCGCGTCCTCGTTCCATCATCGAGAATTTCTTTGGTGAATCTCTCCTCTTCCATGCCGACCATTTATTCGAAGATGTCAACGTCAGTCGCCCCATATTTGTCAGCTATCGCCATCCCTGGTGTTACAGTGCTGTGTATATTGTGCTGGCACTCTTGATATGGGGCTGCATCATTGCGTTCAAAAACCGTTTCATGCAACTATGTCTTTCTTGGTTTGGCTGCGATGTTCTCTTGCACCTTTGCTTAGGATTCGGCCTCACCGAGGTTTATATCATGACAGCACATTGGGCGTTTGTCATCCCCATTGCCTTCGGCTTCTTATGCGTAAGACTGCAACAACAAGCTCAAGGTCGGCTTATGCGTCAAACGGTTCCTGCGTTTCGTTTGCTGATAAGCAGCTGTACCTTGCTGTTTTTCAGTCATAATTTGCAACTATTCATCACCTTCATGCTTCAGAAATAACATGCAGAAAGTATCTATTTTAGTCCCTGTCTATGGCGTTTCGGCCTATATAGAAGCGTGTGCACACAGCCTCTTTTCACAAACTTATAACAATCTTGAGTTTATTTTTGTAGACGATTGTAGCCCCGACGATAGCATTGCGCGTCTTCAAAAGGTGCTTCACGACTATCCTTCACGGCAACAACAGGTGCGCATCATTCATCATACTGAGAATAAAGGTTTAGGTGGCGCACGCGAAACTGCTTTGCAAGCTGCTACGGGAGAGGCAGTGATGATTGTCGATAGCGATGACATGGTGCCACACCATGCCGTAGAACGATTGATGACTACGCTTGAAAAAGACCATTTAGACGTGGTTACAGGCAACTATAACCTTTACCATCAGGGCAAAGAAACTCCCATACTGAGTCAACCTTCCACCTCAAAGCAGCAATTCTTGCGTAAGGTATTATGCCAAAATTTAGTAAAACATCAAGTTTGGGCACGCCTTTATCGCCGACAATTTTTACAAGAACAAGACATTCATTTTCACCCGGGAATTGATTATGGTGAAGACTTTTCTGTCACACCTTGTGTGCTTTTTGCAGCGCATGCCGGCTGGATTCCCGACGTCGTTTATTGCTATCGCACCGACAATTTCAATTCCTATACGCATCAAATATCCAAGAAGAACTGGATTTCGAACATGAAATCGAACGGTGTGGTACAAGCCTTTTTCCGTCAACACGATGTAAAACACATTTACGCTCAAGCGCTTGATATGGGACTTTTAAATCTCTATCGCGGAGCACTTGCTGCAGGTTTCTCCCCAGAAACCATTCAACAACACTGCCCTTTCTTGCCACTTAAGTTGCGCAATCGCCTGTTCCTACACGCAATGATACATCTCCTGCCGCTGAAATGGGCAGACTTCATGTACTTAGTTTATCGCAGGCTCAACGCTTTTTAATAAAAAGAAGCAACTCATCCATCATTTCTACATGCAACAGCTTTATGATTGCAGCATAAAGCAATGCAGCGATGAGGATGCGACAGATAAGCAACAGCAACAAATGGTGTAACGAAAGTGTCACGAAATAGGTCGTTGCCATCACCAATAGTGCAATACACAGTGTAGGCATAACGTCTTTTATCACTTCCCGAAACCGCAAGCCAATGATGCGACGTGCGGTCCATTGCCAAACAAAAAGCCAAGCAATGGTGAACAACGTGTAGACCATCACCATCGTATTGATGCCAAGATGATAGAAGAAACCAATAATAACGAGCTGCAAAACGATTTGCGCAATGTTGCAAAACATATAGATATCCGAACGTCCATTGCTAATTGCTACGTTTTGATAAAGCGTGTAAAAAGGAACAAAAGCACCACCGATACAGAGCATTTGCAACAAGGGAACAGCATCAATCCAACGCTTTCCGATGGTGAGTAGGATAAATTCATTTGAAATTATCGCTAAACCAAACATCGCAGGAAAAGATAGAAAGGCTGTGAAACGCAGCATTTTTCGAAACACACGCACCGAACGTCCTTGCTCTTCTTTCACGGAAGCCAACACTGGTTGCGCCACTTGCCCCACGGCATTCGCTACAAATGCACTTGCCATCGTGTTCCATTTGTAGGCTTGCGAATAGTCTCCGACGGCCTTTATGGGATACAACCGACCGAAAAGCAGCGTGAGAATGTTATTACTCAAAGTGTTGATAATGTTGGTTATCAAAATCTTTACACTGAAATCAAACATCTTTCTTACGGGTTCGAAGGTGAAATGCCACGACGGCCGCCATGGAGTGTAATAGTAACGGCCGATGTTGAGCACCGTAATATAAATGATTTGCTGCCACGCTAAACTCCAATAAGAGAAGCCATAGAAAGCTAAAAATGTGGCTACCCCACCCGAACAAAGCAGCGCAATCGCACCGATAATGGCCAATTCACGATTCATCATGTTCTTCGTCATATAAGCATTGTGGGCAATACCAAATGAAGAAATGACGAAACTGAGAAATACAAAGCGTGAAACCTCTACTAAACAGGGCTGATGAAAGAACCGCGCAATGAGCGGAGCCGATAGGAATAGGAGCGCATAGAGCACGAAACTGGTGAGGGTGTTAAACCAAAACACGGCCGTATAGTCTTCATTTCGCGGTGCTTTTAGATTGACTAACGCCTGCGTAAAACCACTACTTTGCAAATTTCCTGCAATGAGTGTAAAGATAGATAGCACACCAACAATGCCATATTCGGCGGGAGTGATGAGCCTTCCGAGGAAAATGCCAAAGATAAGATTTAATAATTGTGTAGAACCGCTATTCAAAGCACCCCACAATAAGCCTTTCGCCGTTTTCTCTTTCAATCCGCCTTCCATGCACAATGCTGTTTCTTTGCAAAATTACGACTATTTGATAGAAAATCAAAAGAAAAGCCTTATTTTTGCAAGATGATGAAAATGGTTGTCTTTCATGTTATTTCTCACCTTGATGTTGGCGGCGCAGAACGCGTGGCTTTCAGCATTGCTGCATCGCCAAACCCAGCGTTTGAATATCACATTGTGGAAGTCATCAGAGGGCGAAGTGCCTTTACCCAGCACATGATTCGTGAGCTTCAGCAACGCCACATTGCCTATCATCGCAGCTATGTGCCCTCAATTCAGTTTCATTATCTGTTTGAAAAGCTCGCTACATGGCTCTTTCCGCTGTGGTTTCTATGGCTGTTTCTCCGCTACAAACCCGCCATTATCCACAGCCACACCGAAATCCCCGACTTAGCTGTCTATCGTTTTTTTCAATGGTTTCCATCGCTTTTGCAGCGTGTAGGGCTGGTGAGAACCATTCATAACACACAACTGTGGACCGGAATGTCGCACACAGGGCAGCGCGTAGAAGCCTTTTTCCAGGCACACAACGCCAACATTGCCATCTCAAAATCGGTGCAAGAAAGTTATCAGAAAAAATATGCTACCCTGCCACCTATTATATATAATGGTGTTGCTCCCGTGGAACAACGGCGCTATACGCAACTGAAAGCCGGGAAAATAAATGTGCTTTTTGCCGGAAGATTTGAAGAACAGAAAGGCATTGACGTGCTGTTAGCTGTGATTAAGGCACTGAGAAATGACGAGCGTTACCACTTTCATGTGATGGGAAGTGGCACCATGCAAGCCCTGATTGAGCGCGAATTGGGCGCTATGCCCCATGTGAGTCTTTCAGCTCCTTTAGCCCATCTGTCGCATTATTTGGCCTCATTCGATTATCTTTTCATGCCCTCGCGGTTTGAAGGGCTGAGCATCTTAGCGCTCGAAGCTAATTTTAATGGGCTTCCTATCGTGGGCAATGCTTGTCCGGGACTGTGCGACACGTTGCCAACGGACTGGCCATTGCTGGTGAAGCACAACGACATTTCAGCCTATTTGCAGCTCTTTTCTGCACAACTACAAACTTTCTCACGAGCGCAACTGCAACAGCAAGCTTATGATTTTGCAGCACAGCATTTTTCGATGGCCACGATGCAGCAACGCTATGAGGCGGTTTATAATGAGAAACGAAAGACGAGAACACCGGCATGAGATGCGGGATTTAAGGCAAGGAAACAAAAAAAGGAGTTCAAGATGAACTCCTTTTTTAATGTGAAGTCGGGATGACCAGACTCGAACTGGCGACCTCGCGCCCCCCAGACGTGTGCGCTACCTACTGCGCTACATCCCGCTTTCGGGTGCAAAGGTACATAGGAAAAGCGAAATATCCAAATTTTTAAAGTGGGATATTCGCATTTTTTCCACAAATGTGACAGCATTTTTAAATCCTAATTTCGCCACCCTCATTCAGTTACACCATGAGGATTCGTCCGCAAAGCAAGCCGGATGGTGAGCAAAAAGTTCGCGAAGGTGGAAAGAAAAAAGATAGGCTGCTTGATTATAACCTACCTTCTTTTGCTTTATAGCGCCATGTGTACTGGGGGAATAGTGTGTACACGCAGCATTGTAGCCATAGAGACGGTGCGTCCTATCGCACTATTCTCATCCCCAAGCACAAATTATTTTGCGGCCAACACCTCTACTTCTACCAACGCACCCTTTGGCAAATCTTTCACTGCTACAGCCGAGCGCGCAGGGAATGGTTGTTCGAAGAAAGTAGAATATACTTCATTCATCGCAGTAAAGTTGGCCATATCAGAGAGAAAAACAGTCGTTTTTACCACACGATTCAAGTCAGTTCCTGCAGCAATTAATATGCTTTTTGCATTGAGGAGCGACTGACGTGTTTGTTCTTTGATGCCACCTTTGACAAATTCTCCCGTTGCAGGGTTGATAGGAATCTGTCCAGATGCGAAAATAAATCCATTGACTTCGATAGCCTGACTGTAAGGTCCAATGGCCGCGGGTGCATTGTTTGTTTGAATTGCTTTCATAATGATGTTTTATTTTAAATGTGAATTAACATAGGGTTCAAAACCTTTTTCGCGCAAGGCTTGCAGGATGTTGTCAATGTGGGTTTGGTTTTTCGTTTCCATCGTGATCCGCAACACGCACGTGTTCACCTTTTTGCGATTGGTCGAGCGGTCGTGATGCACGCTCGTTATATTGGCACCTTGTTGCGCAACCACACCGCACACTTCAACGAGTTTGCCGGGGTGGTCGTCAAGTTCGAGGTCGATGGTGCAGAGTCTTCCGCTCTTTGCCAAGCCACGATTAATGACCCGATTGAGAATAGTGACATCAATGTTGCCGCCACTCACCACACATATCACCTTTTTCCCTTTCAAAGGCACCTTGTTAAACATAGCAGCGGCCACCGTAGTTGCACCCGCTCCTTCGGCAATCATCTTCTCGGCCTCGATGAGTTGCAAGATAGCTGCACAGATTTCGTCCTCACTCACGGTGATAATGCCATCCACATATTGTTGGCAAGTGGCGAAAGTGAGCCGTCCAGGCACCTTTACTGCAATGCCATCGGCGATAGTTGAAACGCTATCCAAAGCAATCACGTGATGCGTCCCAATACTTTTTAGCATGCTGGGGGCACCTTCTGCCTGCACCCCATAGACTTTAACATGGGGCCGAAGCTGCTTGATGACAAAGGCAATGCCTGCAATGAGGCCGCCACCTCCCACGGGAACAATCACCGCATCGACATCGGGTAGTTGCTCTATCAGTTCCAATCCGATGGTGCCTTGCCCGGCAATGACATGCGCATCGTCGAAAGGATGCACAAAGGTGTAGCCATATTCATCGCGTAATTGCAATGCCTTTTGGTAGGCATCGTCGTAGACACCCGGCACCAAACACACTTCGGCGCCAAGCCTTCGTGTTGCTTCTATCTTGCTGATCGGTGCACTTTCGGGCAAACAAATGAGGCTTTTCACCCCCATTGACGTCGCTGCCAAGGCCACACCCTGCGCATGATTGCCCGCCGAGCAGGCAATAACGCCTTTCGCTTTCTCGGCATCCGAGAGTTGAGAAATCTTGTAATAGGCACCGCGCACTTTAAAAGACCCTGTGCGTTGCAGACATTCGGGCTTCAAATAGACCTCCATTTCAGGATTAATCTTCCTCGCTTGCACCAATGCTGTGGGGCGCAAAACCTGACGCAAAACGGAACGTGCGTGATAAAAGTCATCTAATTGCAGCATGCGAATAAAGGGTTTTATGTTGAAGTGGCAGCGATGGGGGCAACATTTTTCGTGCGCAACATCGAGCACCGAAGCCTTTACAAGCGCTGCACTCCTTGCAAAGTTACAATTATTTTTGTTATAGCCCAACCACAGAGTTTATTTCTTTTTGGTGAGCCATTCACATTTTTTTATGTACCTTTGCGCCCGTATATGTTACATTTATCGCCCTATTTCCCCATCACCGACCCCACACTCATTTTCTTTGTGGTGCTGTTGATTATTTTGCTGGCGCCCATTGTCATGGGAAAGTTGCGCATTCCGCATATCATTGGCATGGTGTTGGCAGGCATCGTGATTGGGAAATATGGTTTGAATATCTTGGCGCGTGACGACTCGTTCGAGCTGTTTGGTCGTGTAGGTTTGTATTATATTATGTTCTTGGCCGCTTTGGAAATGGATTTAGAAAGCGTGCGCAAGAGCAAAAGCAAACTCATTGTGTTTGGCCTACTCACCTTCATGGTGCCGCTGTTGCTCACCTTTTTCATGAGCATCTACCTCTTGGGCTATGGCACATCGGCCTCGTTGCTGTTGGGATGTATCATGGCCAGCAACACGCTGGTGGCCTATCCCATCGTGAGTCGCTATGGCCTTCAGCGCAAGGCGAGCGTGGCATTGAGCGTGGGTTCGAGCATGCTTTCGTTTCTATTTGCCCTCATCTTGCTGGCTGCCATCGTTGCATCCAACAGCGGCGACGGCGACATTGGCTTTTGGTTGCTGTTTGGTTTGAAATTCGTGACCTATTGCAGCCTCGTCATTCTGTTGCTTCCTCGAATCACACGCTGGTTTCTTCGGCGTTACAGCGATGCCGTGATGCAGTTCATCTTTGTTTTGGCCATGCTCTTTTTGTGTGCGGCTTTGAGTGGTGCCATAGGCTTAGAAGGCATCTTTGGCGCATTCCTTTCGGGTTTGGTGCTCAACCGTTACATCCCGAGTGTGTCGCCTTTGAAAAACCGATTAGAATTCATCGGCAACGCCCTCTTCATCCCCTATTTCCTCATCGGCGTGGGCATGCTCATCAATGTGCGCCTGCTCTTCGCGGGCGGCAACATCCTTTGGGCGGTGGTTTGCATCGTCTTCTTCGGCACTTTGGGCAAAGCCATGGCCGCCTATGCCACCTGTTTGGGATTTAAGATGCCCATTTCCTCGGGCAACATGATGTTTGGTCTCACCTCAGCCCACGCTGCCGGCGCCATCGCCATGGTGATGGTGGGCATGCGTTTGCCGCAAACCAACGGCTTGATGCTGGTTGATGCACAGATGCTCAACGCCGTAGTCATCATGATTCTCTTCACCTGTATCATCTCGAGCATCACTACGGAGCAGGCCGCACAGCAGATTATTTTGCGCGACAAAGACCGACCCGCAGAGAACATGACGGGCGAAGACGACGAACGCATCCTCATTCCCGTGCGCTATCCCGATTTTGCCGAACAGCTCATGAGCTTTGCTTTGCTCATGCGCAACCGTAAACTCAATCGCAGTTTGGTGGCGCTCAATGTGGTCTATGACAGCGAGCACATGCGCCGCAACATGGAACAAGGCCGACAACTGCTGCAACGCGTCACCCAATATTGCGCCGGGTCGGACGTGGGCGTGCAGACACAAACACGTGTGGCGGCCAACATCGCCAACGGCATCAAGCATGCCTTCAAAGAGTTTCAAGCCTCCGAAATCCTCATCGGCATGCACACCCACACCGACGTGTCGCCAAAATTCTGGGGCGAGTTCCATCAAAGCCTCTTCAATGGGCTCAACCGACAAATCATGATGCTGCGCCTTCATCAGCCACTCAACACGCTGCGGCGCATACAAGTGGCTGTGCCTTCGCGTGCAGAGTTTGAACCTGGCTTCTATCGTTGGCTGGAACGCCTCACCCGTGTGGCCGAAACATTGGAGTGTCGCATCCTGTTTCACGGCCGAACAGAGACACTAAGCCTCATCACCGAATACATCAACAACCGCCATCCACAGGTACGTGCCAATTACATTGCCATGGGGCATTGGAACGAATTGCCCCAATTAGCCACCCAGGTAGCCAACGACCACCTCTTTGTCATCGTCACCGCGCGCAAAGGAACCGTCTCCTATAAAAACGCTTTAGAATATCTTCCCGACGAGATACAACGCTATTTCTCGGGCCGCAACCTGCTCATCATCTTCCCCGACCAATATGGCAACCAGGAAGAAATGACCATTGCACAACCGCAACACACCGAAGAGCACAGTGCATGGGAGTCGCTCTTGCGCATGGGAGCACGCTGGTGGCTATGGATTGTCAAACAAACAAGAAAAAACAAGCATGATTGATATTAAAAACATCACCAAGAGTTTCGGACCATTGCAGGTGCTTAAAGGCATCGACTTGCACATCAATGCACGCGAAGTGGTAAGCATCGTAGGACCTTCGGGCGCCGGAAAAACCACCTTGCTGCAAATCATGGGTACCTTAGACAAGCCCGACCAAGGCACCATCCACATCAATGGCGTCGACGTGAGCAGCCTCTCGAAGAAAAAGCTCAGCAACTTTCGCAACCAACACATCGGTTTCGTGTTTCAGTTCCATCAGCTGTTGCCCGAATTTACGGCCATGGAGAATGTCATGATTCCGGCCTTCATCGCTGGGAAAAGCTATGGCGAAGCCCAAAAAAGTGCCGTCGACTTGCTCACATTCATGGGATTAGCCGACCGTGCCAACCACAAACCGGCCGAACTCTCTGGCGGCGAAAAGCAGCGGGTGGCCGTGGCACGCGCACTCATCAACCAGCCTGCCGTCATCTTTGCCGACGAACCGTCGGGCAGCTTAGACACAAAAAACAAAAACGAACTCCATCAACTCTTCTTCGACCTGCGCGACCGCTTTGGCCAAACCTTTGTCATCGTCACCCACGATGAAGACCTCGCACGCCTCACCGACCGCACCATCCACATGAAAGACGGCATCATCTTGTCGGACAGCAACCCATCCACGCCCGCAACACCTGCCATCATCTAAATCCAAATCGGCCATTAGATTCTGT
>ERZ772807.89-NODE-89-length-59258-cov-4.913079_pt1 | contig 59258 bp, 49 predicted proteins | sample MGYA00511472_ERZ772807 | MGnify/ENA primary metagenome ERZ772807 (study PRJEB29015, sample SAMEA2737947) | human oral metagenome | biome: human oral; feature: human-associated habitat; material: dental | place: China | collected 2039 ... | reverse complement strand
AAATGCCTGCCACGGATCTTCCTGGGTAGCCTTCAAGGACAGCGAGACACGCTCACGATCCAGATCAACCTCAAGAACTTCAACGGTTACAGGCTGACCAACTTCGACAACCTCGGAGGGGTGGTCGATGTGCTTCCAGGAGAGTTCGGAAACGTGAACCAGACCGTCCACGCCACCCAAATCGACGAAGGCACCGAAGTTGACGATAGACGATACAACACCTTCGCGTACCTGGCCCTTTTCGAGCTGGTTGAGGAAAGTGGAGCGAACCTCGGACTGAGTCTGCTCAAGCCATGCACGGCGAGAGAGAACAACATTGTTGCGGTTCTTGTCAAGCTCGATGATCTTAGCTTCGAGCTGCTGACCGATGTAGGGTGCAAGATCGCGAACACGACGCATCTCAACGAGGGATGCGGGCAGGAAGCCTCGCAGACCAATGTCAAGGATAAGACCGCCCTTGACAACCTCAATAACGGTACCGGTGACGACGCCGTCGTTTTCCTTGATCTTTTCGATGTCGCCCCATGCACGCTCATATTGTGCGCGCTTCTTGGAGAGGATCAGGCGACCTTCCTTGTCTTCCTTAGTCAGGACGAGAGCCTCGATTTCATCGCCAACTGCGACTACTTCACCGGGATCTACATCGTGCTTGATAGAAAGCTCGCGAGAGGGAATGACGCCTTCGGTCTTGTAACCGATGTCGAGCAGAACCTCGTCGTGATCAACCTTAACAACCTGACCGGAGACGAGATCGCCATCGTTGAAGTACTTGATGGTCTCGTCAATGGCTGCGATCAGGTCTGCTTCCGAACCAATGTCGTTAATAGCGACCTGCGGCGTGTTGGTGGTCATGTAGTAGTTTCTCCGAAACGGAATGGATAGTAGATGGACAGTTCCAGCGCCCCGGTCGCGTGCGGATGCACCCGTCCCCGAGGCACTGGCGTCCAGTCTAGCAGTTTCAACGCGGCAAATGTGACGAATTTAGCGCCACTTTACGTGGCGTGCGTCGCGAAGTTTGCCTAGTGGGCAGCCAGCTGCCACGACGCTCCGACACCAACGGCCACGTCGAGCGGCACCGAGAGGGCGACGGCCCCTTCCATGCACTCGCGCACCAGCCTCTCCGCCCCATCGGCTTCACCCGGGGCGATCTCGAGAAGTAGTTCGTCGTGGATCTGCACGAGAAGCCTCGTGGCAAGTCCCTCGTGTGCCAGCGCGAAGGCCACGTTCATCATTGCGATCTTGACGATGTCGGCGGCGCTTCCCTGAATGGGCGCGTTCAGGGCCGCACGCTCGGCCATCTCACGCCGCTGCCGATTCGACGACCGCAGGTCCGGAAGGTAGCGGCGTCGTCCGAACATCGTCTCGGTGTACCCGTCGGCTCGGGCCTGTGCGACCAGGCCCTCAAGATAGTCGCGCACCTTCCCGAAGCGTTCGAAGTATCGATCGCGTAAAGCGGCGGCCTCCGGGACCGCGATGCCGAGCTGGGCTGCCAGGCCATAGGAGGAGAGCCCATAGGCAAGGCCGTAGGAGGTGGCCTTGATCCGAGAACGTTCCTCCCCGCTCACCTGCTCGACCGGCGTACCGAAGACCATGGAGGCCATGGTCCTGTGCAGGTCCTCGCCCGAGTTGAAAGCCTCAATGAGGCCGTCGTCGCCCGACAGGTGCGCCATGAGTCGCATCTCGATCTGAGAGTAGTCGGCGCTCATGAGCGAGGCATAGCCCGGCCCGGGAGTGAAGGCTCCGCGAATGCGCATGCCGTCGGGGCTGCGCGCGGGTATGTTCTGCAGATTCGGGTCCGAGGAGGCCAGGCGGCCGGTCGCGGCGGCAACCTGCGAGAAGGTCGTGTGGATGCGCTCGTCGGCACCGACGGTGGCGATGAGCGAGTCGACCATCTGCTTGAGCTTGATGCGGTCGCGGTGCGCGAGCAGGTAGCCGAGGAAGCGGTGCCCCGCTCCCCCGCTGGCCTCGGTCTTTGCCCACAGGTCGGCGAGGGCGTCGGCGTTCGTTGTGTAGCCGGTCTTCGTTTTCTTGGTCTTGGGCAGCGCGAAGTGGTCGAAGAGAAGCTCTTGGAGCTGTTTCGGGCTCGATAGGTTCACCTCGCGTCCGGCGGCTTCCCAGGCTCCGCGGCGCGCCTTCTCGACGTCTTTGCCGAGTTCTGCCGAGAGGTCGGCCAGCACCCCGGTGTCCACGCCGATCCCGGTTGTCTCCATGTCCCCCAGGAGCCGGGCCAGCGGCATCTCCATGTCGCTCAGGAGGCCCAGTTCCTTGCTTTCCTCGAGCGTGCGGCGCAACCGCTCAGCGAGCGGGATCAGCTGAGCGGCGATGCGGCCGGATCGCAGTTCGGCGCCCGTGGGGCTCTCCTCACTCTCGTCCACGTCGAAGAGCGCTCCCTCATCCGCCGCCTCGCTCACCTCGATGCCGAGGATGCGCGCCACGACGTCTGTGAGCTTGTGAGAGCGCTGGTCTGGGTGGGCAAGATAGGCCGCGAGCATGGTGTCGAAGGCGACCTCCCCGAGGGTCCAGCCTCGCGACGCGAGCGCGTGGCGAGTTCCCTTGGCGTCGTGGACAACCAGCCGGGTTGAGGCCAGCGCCTCGGCAACGGCTCGGTCCTGTGCGGGGGTGAGCTCAGTCGGATCGAGGACGAGGGCCTGCTTCTCGGTGGCGAAGACGAGGCGCGTCACCTCGCCGCGGGTCGGTCGCATGTCGCCCTCGACCAGGAGGGCGAGGCGGGTATGCTCGTTCACCCACCGGCTCACGTCGCTCGACGGATCCACGAGGCGAACATCGACCTCCTGCTCGTCGGCAACGGCGTCCGCGGTCTCCTCCGCCTCGCCTTGTCCCATGCCGATGCCCGACACCTCGCGCACCTTGGCGCGCAGCCGACCAAACTCGAGCGAATCAAAGAGGCGATCGACCGCCGCGACGTCGGTGGCGCGACGCGCCAGATCCGCGCGAGTCAGGCCGAGGTCCATGTCCGTCACAAGCCTGTTCAAGCGTCGGTTCCGCACGACGTCGTCCCTGTGCTCGCGCAGGGCAGCCCCGCGCTTGCCCCCGATTTCGTCGGCGCGTTCCAAGAGGTTGTCGAGGCCGTCGAAGCGATTGATCCACTGGGCTGCGGTCTTGGGGCCGACCCCGGGCACGCCCGGCAGGTTGTCGGAGGTCTCGCCGACGATCGCCGCGATCTCGGGGTAGCGATGCGGAGGCACCCCGTACTTGGCCTCGACCGCTTCGGGAGTCATGCGCCGCAGGTCCCCGGGTCCTGTCCCCGGGTAGAGCACGGTGACGTTCTGGGTCACCGTTTGGAAGGTGTCGCGGTCGCCGGAGACGACCAGCACCGAAGCGCCCTCGTGACCGGCTTGGTAGGCCAGCGTCGCCAGGATGTCGTCGGCCTCGAATCCCTCTCGAGACAGCGCCACGATCCCCATCGCGTCCAAGACCTCGCGTATGAGTTCCACCTGCCCCTTAAACTCTTCCGGCGTCGCATCTCGGGTTCCCTTGTACTCCGGGTACTCCTCGGTGCGGAATGAGTGCCTGGACACATCGAATGCCACGGCGACATGGGTCGGCTTCTCTGTCTCAAGCAACCTGGCGAGCATTGACACGAAGCCGTAAACCGCGTTCGTATGCTGGCCGGTGGCCGTCACGAAGTTGTCGGGCGGAAGCGCGTAGAAGGCGCGAAACGCCATCGAATGGCCATCAATAATCAGCACGGTATCGCTCACACATGACACCCTAGATGCCATGACACACCTTGACCAGACGAAACACGCCCACGGCGCATCACCCGATCCTCTCGCTCACGGCGGGTGGGTGGGTGCCCACTGGCCGGGCACTCTCATGGAGGCCACGGGCATGGAAGTGCTTGAACACACGGCCGCGCGCACCGTCATCTCGATGCCCATCGACGGCAACCGGCAGAGCGCCGGGATCCTGCACGGCGGCGCATCCGCGGCGCTGGCGGAGACGGCTGCCTCGTTCGCGGCACAGATTCATGCCCGCGAGACCAACCCCGGCAAGCCGGCCTTCGCCGTCGGCACCGAGCTGAATGCGTCCCACATCGGCGCCGGCCGCGAGGGGACCGTCACGGCGACCGCGACCGCCGTCCACCTCGGCCGTTCCTCCACCGTGCACACCGTTGAGATTCGCGACGAGGCCGACAGGCTCATCTCGGTCGCGCGGGTCACCAATCGAATTCTCGTGCGCCCACGCCACAAGTAGGTGCGCGCACACGCGCGGCCCACGAATGCGGTGGCGGGCAGGAGCCCCCCGCTCCTGCCCGCCACCGCATCCACGAATCAGTCGTCAACCTGGTTGATGACCGCGTCGGCCACCTCCCGCATCGACAGGCGCCGATCCATCGAGGTCTTCTGGATCCAGCGGAAAGCCTCGGGTTCACTCATGCCCATGTTCTTCATGAGCAGACCCTTCGCCCGGTCCACGCGCTTGCGCGTCTCAAAACGATCGCTCAGATCGGCGATCTGATCCTCGAGCGACTCGATCTCCGCGTGACGAGAGAGGGCGATCTCGACTGCGGGAATCAGGTCGGAGGGGCTAAAGGGCTTGACCACGTAGGCCATCGCTCCGGCGTCGCGGGCACGCTCGACAAGCTCAGTCTGCGAGAAGGCCGTCAGCATGACGACCGCGCACGACAGCTCCTGCAGAATCTTCTCCGCTGCCGTGATGCCATCCATCTTCGGCATCTTGACATCCATCACACACAGGTCTGGTTCGAGCTCCAACGCCAACTCGACGGCTTCCTCACCGTCGGCCGCTTCGCCGACGACTTCAAACCCCGCCTGGGTGAGCGTCTCAACGATATCGAGACGGATCAGCCCCTCGTCCTCCGCGACGAGGACGCGGCGCGGTTCAGCCTGCTCTTCACTCATTGTCATATTCCTCAGTTTGATCGGTTTGCCCAGCTGCTCTATTGTGGGTCTCGCACACGCGAATGCCCCGATAGCCCAACTGGCAGAGGCGGTCGGCTCAAACCCGGCTTGTTGTGGGTTCGAATCCCACTCGGGGTACCACCACTGGAGTACGTTTCCCATGGTACCGGCAATCCCGCGCAAACGCGATGCACGTTCCGCTCAGAGATCGGCGTGTCTGGGAATGGACGAGGGGGGCGGCAAGCATTGCTTGTCGCCCCCCCCTTCCGCTATTCAGGCCACGACGCTCAGTTCGAGGCCGAGGTACTCGGCTGCCGCGCCCCTCAGGGCAGGCTCGTCAAGGTCGGCAATCGCCTGCTTGACCCTCGAATCGTGACAGTCAGCAAACCAGGGCCCGACGGCCGAAGAGAGCTGAGCGACCTCCAGGTTGTTAGCCACACGGCCAAACAGTGTGTCGTGGACCGACACGGTCCGAATATCCCTATTCATTTCTCCTCCATCTATCTCACTGGCGCGCCGGGGAATGTGCTTGGATCGCACAGGCATCCCTGAAGCGCACCGGGCAGCGATCTGCTGCAGCGTCGCTCCGTCGTTGGGGCGACGTCCACACGTATCAACGTGTATCCGTGTACATTATTCCATCCGTACAGGTTTGTCCACACGAGCCTCGTGCACGCACCAATGAGCGGGGGGTGCCGACTCCCGCCGACACCCCCCGAATGCTGCTCTCACGCGTGACGCAGACCGCCGATCGCGTAGTCCGCTTCGTCGCCAACCTCGTGAATACGCAGCATGTTCGACGACCCGGGGATGCCCGGCGGCATGCCGGCCACGATGACGAGCTGCTCACCGATGTCGGCAAGGCGAGAGGACTGCACCACCTGGTCAAGCTGCCAGACCATGTCGTCCGTGTGCTGGACCTCGGGCACCCGGTATGTCTGGATGCCCCACGACAGGGCGAGGCGGCGGCGGGTCGTTTCCAAAGGAGTGAAGGCAAGCATGGGAATCGGCCGCCGCATGCGCGACAGGAGGCGCGCCGAGGTGCCCGACTGCGTGAACGTGACGAGGTAGCGGGCGTCCATGTGTTCGGCGATGCGCGCGGCGGCGTCACAGATGACACCCGCGCGATCGGAAGCGAAGTAGCCCGGGATCGACGCGATGCGCTCGCCGCCGTTCTCTTCCGTGGACTCAATGATCGCCGCCATCGTGCGGACGGTCTCAATCGGGTAGGCGCCCACCGAGGTTTCGCCAGACAGCATGACGGCATCCGCACCGTCAAGGATCGCGTTCGCGCAGTCCGAGGCCTCGGCGCGGGTCGGGCGCGGATTCTTGATCATCGAATCCATGACCTGGGTGGCGACGATGACGGGTTTCGCCGCGATCCGCGCCAGCTCGATCGCACGCTTTTGGACAAGCGGCACGGCCTCGAGGGGCATCTCGACGCCGAGGTCGCCACGGGCGACCATGATGCCGTCGAAGGCCTCGACGATCTCTTCGAGCGCCTCCACGGCCTGGGGCTTTTCGATCTTGGCGATGACGGGGATTCGTTTGCCCATCTCGTCCATAATCTCGTGCACATCGTCGATGTCGTGGGCGGAGCGGACAAAGGACAGGGCGATGAAGTCAGCGTCCATCTGGATGGCCCAGCGCAGGTCCTCCTTGTCCTTCTCCGACAGGGCGGGCACGGAAACCGCGACGCCCGGCAGGTTCAGCCCCTTGTGGTCGGAGACGACTCCGGGAACCTCGACGCGAGCGACGACGTCGGTGTCGCTGACCTCGACCACGCGCACCGCGACGTTTCCGTCGTCGATCAGCAGGCGGTCGCCGGGCGCGCAGTCGCCGGGCAGGCCCTTAAACGTGGTTCCCACCAGTTCCTTGGTGCCGGGAACGTCGCGGGTCGTGATCGTGAAGGTATCCCCCACCTTGAGTTCCTGGGGTCCGTCCTGGAAGGTCTCCAGGCGAATCTTGGGTCCTTGAAGGTCAACGAGGACTGCGACGGCGCGGCCCGATGTCGCGGACGCCTTCCGAACTCGCGAGATGACGGCCTCATGCTCCTCGGCTTTTCCGTGCGACCGGTTGATGCGCGCGACATCCATTCCGGCATCAACGAGCGCCTGGAGCTGCTCAGGGGAATCGGTGGCAGGTCCAATGGTGCAGACAATTTTAGCTCGACGCATGGTATCGATTCTAGCGCCCGGACCTCAAACGCTCGCGGGGGCGCTCCCACGGGTCGGCGTGATCATTCCCATGAACCATCGGATTCTGGGACCTTCGACTCGCATGAGCGGTCGGTCTGTGCTCGCCTACTGGCCGTCTTGCTCCTGCCGGGCACCGTCCGAGGAGGTTGCCTGAGCCTCCTCGTTCCACGCAGTCTCCTCGCCATTCTCGTCTGCGTTCTCGTCATGCTCGTTGCTCTCCCCCGCGCGTGCCTCGACGCGACTCGACCTGCCCAGGCGCCCGGCAATAACGAAGAGCGCGGCCCCGACAGCGAAGACGAGGAGAGAGGTCCACACGTTCAGGCGCAGGCCACCAAGCGTGTGGGCATCGTCAATGCGTAGCATCTCGATCCAGGCTCGCCCGAGGGTGTAGGCCATGAGGTAGAGGCCGAAGACCTGCCCGGCCGCGAAGCGGCGGCGCCTATCAAGCCACACGATCAGTGCAGCGGCCGCAAGGTTCCACAGGCACTCGTAAAGGAAGGCGGGATGAAAGAGGGTCCCAGGAGCGTAGCCGGCGGGCAGGTGGGCGGCGTCAATCTGCAGCCCCCACGGAAGCGTTGTGGGGCCGCCGAAGAGCTCCTGATTGAACCAATTCCCCCAGCGACCGATCGCCTGGGCGACCAGGAGCGCGGGGGCGAGCGAGTCGGCAATGGGACCGAAGCGCACGCCGGCGCGCTTGACGGCGAGGAACGCACCCAGCGCCCCGGCACCGACGCCTCCCCAGATCCCCAGTCCGCCGCGCCAGATCTGGGGGATGAGCCACGGGTCGCCACCCGGCCCGAAGTATGCCTCCGGTGACGTGACGACGTGGTAGAGGCGCGCCCCGATGATCCCGATCGGGATCGCCCACATGGCCACGTCGTAGAGGACGTCCGGATCGCCGCCGCGCGCCCGATAGCGTCGCGCCGTCCACCACACGCCGACGATCATGCCGACCGCGATGACGATCCCGTATGCCCGCAGGGGAATCGGACCGAGGTACCACACGCCCGTCGACGGGGAGGGAATGCCCGAGGCGGCCAGGAGGTTCACGCGCGCGCTCCCTTCACACCCGACGTCAGCTCGCGTGCCAGCTCCCCGAGGGCGCGCAGGCCGCGCTCACCGTCGTCGTCGAACAGAGTCTTGACGAGGGCCGAACCGACAATCACGCCGTCAGCGTACGCCCCGATCTCGCGGGCTTGGGAACCGTTGGAGACGCCCAGCCCGACGCACACCCGCGTTGCGCCGGCTTGCCGCGTGCGGGCAACGACGTCGGCGGTGTGCGCCCCGACGGAGGCGCGGGCGCCGGTCACCCCCATCGACGAGGCGGCGTAGACCCATCCGCGCGAATGCTCGGCGATGAGGCGGAGGCGATGGGGAGGCGAGGAAGGCGCGCTCAGGTAGATGCGCTCCAGGTCGTGGGCGTCGGAGGCCGCCTCCCACTGCGTCCCCTCCTCCGGGGGCAGGTCCGGCGTGATGAGACCGGAGCCTCCGACCGCAGCCAGGTCAGCGGCGAAGCGTTCGACGCCCCACCATTCGACGGGGTTCCAGTAGGTCATGACGCACGTGGCCACGCCGTAGCTGGTGAGTTCATCAACGGCGTGAAACAGGTCCTCAATGTGGGTGCCGCGCTCCAGCGCCGCGACACTCGCCCGCTGAATCGTTGGCCCATCCATGCCCGGATCGGAATAGGGGAAGCCCAGCTCGATCACGTCGACGCCGTTGTCCGCCAGGACCTTCCCCGCGTGGATCGAGGCATCGACCGACGGGAAGCCGACGGGAAGGTAGCCGATGAGAGCGGCATCGCCGCGCTCCTTCGCCGCGTCGATCACCGCGGACGAATGAGGTGCTCGCGTCATGTTACTTCTCCTCTTCGCTCTCGAGCACGGCGACGCCGGTTGGTCCCGCGCTCGGGTCGATGATCTGCAGCTTCGCGTGCCCATAGCCAAACCAGCGTGCGGCGGTGTCCACGTCTTTGTCGCCGCGCCCCGACACCGTCACGATAGCGATCGGTTCCTCGCCGGGACGGAAGGGACCTGCGGCCTCGACCCGTTCGAGGGCCCACCTGCGTACGCCCGCCAGGGCGTGCGAGGACTCGATGGCCGGGATGATGCCCTCGGAGCGCGACAGCCTCAGGAAGGCGTCCATGGCCTCGGCGTCCGAGACCGGGATGTAGGACGCGCGGCCCGAACGCGCCAGCCACGCGTGCTCGGGCCCTACCCCCGGGTAGTCCAGGCCGGCAGAAATGGAGTGTGAGGCCTTGGTTTGTCCGTCGCGTTCCTGCAGGACAAACGTGCGCGAGCCGTGCAGAACCCCGACCTGATCGGCCATAATCGAGGCGGCGTGGCGTCCCGTCTCAAACCCGTCACCGGCGGCCTCACACCCCAGCAGTTCAACGCTCGGATCGTCGATGAAAGCGGTGAAGGAGCCGATCGCATTGGATCCGCCGCCCACGCATGCAACCACGACGTCGGGCAGGCGCCCCTCGGTGGCGAGAAGCTGAGCGCGAGCCTCGTCGCCGATGACGCGCTGCAGGTCGCGCACCAGCTCCGGGAAGGGGTGCGGCCCCGCGGCCGTTCCGAAAATGTAGTTGGTCGTCTCCGCGTTGGTCACCCAGTCCCGGAATGCCTCGTTGATGGCGTCTTTGAGGGTCGCCGATCCGGCGGTCACGGCGATGACCTCCGCCCCGAGCATCTGCATGCGCGCAACGTTCAGCGCCTGCCGCTCCGTGTCCTCGCGCCCCATGTAGATCGTGCATTCGAGTCCGAGGAGGGCCGCAGCCGTGGCGGTGGCAACGCCGTGCTGTCCGGCGCCTGTCTCAGCGATGACGCGCGTCTTTCCGATCTCCTTGGTCAGCAGCGCCTGGCCGAGAACGTTGTTGATCTTGTGCGAGCCGGTGTGATTGAGATCCTCGCGCTTGAGGAACACCCGGACCCCGCCCAGATCCGAGGCAAAGCGGGGCGCTTCAGTCAGCAGCGAGGGCCGACCCGCGTAGTTCGCCAGGAGGTCACGAAGCCGACGCTGAAAGGAGCGATCGCGCCACAGGCGCTTCCACGCCACCTCGACCTCCTCAAGGGGACCCATGAGCGACTCCGCAACGAAACGCCCGCCAAAATCCCCGAAGTACGGCCCCGACACGAAGTTATCGGCTTCCATCACTGTCCTTCCTGACGCGCCGCAGCGACGCGCGCCTTGCGATCCGTTCGCAGGGCAGGGTGCTGCCCGGCGCTCACCATGTCCTGAATGCTTGAGCGCGGATCGCCGGAGGTCACGAGCGCCTCTCCCACGAGGACCGCGTCCGCCCCCCACTTCGCGTACTCGAAGACGTCGTGCGCGGTGGCCACACCCGACTCCGCGACGGCTACGACCTCCTGAGGAATCACGTCGATGACCTGCTCAACGGTGGAACGATCGACCTCGAGGGTCTTCAGGTTGCGGGCGTTGACACCGATAATCGAGGCTCCCGCATCGAGCGCGCGCAGCGCCTCCAAACGCGAATGGGTTTCGACGAGAGCTTCCATGCCAAGCGAGCGCGTGCGTTCCAGGAGCGAGACGAGCACGTTCTGTTCGAGCGCCGCGACGATGAGCAGGACAAGGTCGGCGCCGTGAGCGCGCGCCTCGTGAATCTGGTAGGGCGTGACGATGAAGTCCTTGCGCAGGACGGGGATGTCCACGGCCGCGCGGACGGCGTCAAGATCGGCGAGGGATCCGCCGAAGCGGCGTTGCTCCGTCAGAACGGAGATGACCGAGGCGCCCCCGGCCTCGTACAGGGATGCGAGGGCGGCGGGATCGGGAATCGCCGCGAGCCTTCCCTTCGACGGCGAGGAGCGCTTGACCTCGGAGATGATCTTGACGGCGCCGTCGCGACCACGCAGTGCACCCAGTGCATCCTTCGCCTCGGGAACGGTCGCCTCGATCTCCTTGAGGCTGCTCAGGGGGAGGCGATCCTCGCGCTCTTTCAGATCCTCGCGGACCCCCACAATGATGTCATCGAGAACGCTCACGACGCTACCCTTTCACCAGCAACTACGACAACACAGACAAGGCTAGCGAATATCGGGCTCGCCCCGCTCGATCGTCCCGCCGTGCGTGTCACGACAGAGGAACCAACGTCGATGCCCGCACGACGGCCTCGACCGCTGCGGCGGCTTTGTTTCGCGACTCCTCGTACTCGAGTGCCGGGACCGAGTCGGCAACGAGTCCTGCGCCCGCCTGGACCGACGCCAGCCCGTCCTTCAGGGCGGCGGTTCGAATCGCGATTGCCAAGTCGGCGTCCCCCGACAGGTCGAAGTAGCCCACCACGCCGCCATAGACCCCGCGCGCGGCCGGTTCGAAGTCGTCGATCAGCTGGATCGCGCGCGGCTTGGGGGCTCCCGACAGGGTTCCGGCGGGGAAGGTCGCCACCAGCGCGTCAAGGGCGTCCACGTCCGGGCGCATCACGCCTGTCACGGTCGAGGAAATATGCTGGATGTGGGAGAAACGTTTGAGCTCCATCAGCGTGGAGACCTCAACCGAGGCCGGCTCGCACACCTTGGACAGGTCGTTGCGTGCCAGGTCCACGAGCATGACGTGCTCCGACAGCTCCTTGGGGTCCTCCAGCAGTTCCGCCGCCAGCCGGTGATCCTCGGAAGAATCCGCGCCCCGCGGGCGGGAACCGGCGATCGGATAGGTCCACACGCGACGCCTCTCGGCTCGAACGAGTGTTTCCGGGGACGAGCCGACGACCTCGAAGTGGCCGCCGACGCCGTCGGGCAGGTCCAGGAAGTACATGTAGGGCGACGGGTTGATCGTGCGCAGCACCCGATAGATGTCGATCCCGCTGGCGCGGGTCGCCACATCGAGACGCTGCGAGACGACTACCTGGAAGGCATCGCCCTCCCTGATCGCGCGCTTGGCCGCGTTGACCGACGATTCGAAATCCTCGCGCGCGGTGCGCTGGCGAACCTGAGGAGGATTCTCCCCGCTGGCACCGAGCACCGCCGGAGGGAAGGGCGCCGCGAGCTGAGCCGTCATCGCGTCGAGGCGGTCGATCGCGCGATCGTAGGCCACGTCCACGCCGTCGTCCGAGCCGTTCAGGTTCCACGCGATCGCCATCAGGTACACGGAGCCGGTGGCGTGGTCGATGGCCGCGACCTCGGTGGCGAGCACCAGTGCGGCGTCCGGAATATCGGATTCCCTGGGAGCGGTCGCCACCAGGGTGGGCTCCCACTCGGGGATAATCCCCCACCCGAGCGACCCGACGAGCGCGCCGCTCAGTGGTGGCATTCCCTCGATAGCCGGAGCTGCGAGCTCCTCAAGCGCGGAGTGGACAACCTCAAGGAAGCTCCCCTCATGCAGGGCTCCCTCGGGATGGGCACCCACCCACTGCGCCCGCCCGTCACGGGCCACGATCGCTCCGGCACTCGAGGCACCAACGAAGGACCAGCGTCCCCAGGATCCGCCGTGTTCGGCGGATTCGAGGATGAAGCTCCCGTAGTCGCCGTGGGCAAGCTGGCGGTAGACACCGACCGCGCTGAGCTCGTCGGCGAGCACCCGCCGAACGACGGGGATCACGCGCCGCGAGCACGCAAGGGAACGAAAGACATCGCGCGGCGGCCACGTCTGTCCCCATTCGAGGCTCACGGGCTCACACTGATGCGAAGGCGTCGAGGTACTCACGGTCTCATTGTCCCATTCCCGCCCCGCATCGGCCCGCCGGGTCCACGATGAGGGTGGCCTACCCCCTAGAGCCAGTCGGGGACGACTCCCCACGCGATCGTTCCCACGAGTGCGGACCCAATCATCCACGGTCCCATTGCGACGCGCGACTTCGTGCCGGCCGAACCCACGACGATCTTCCACAGGGCGGCCACCCCCGCCGAGACGAAGGAAAGCGCGAGGGCAAAGACTGCGGCGTGCATGCCGACCGATCCGACCATGGCCCCCAGGACGGGCGCGAGCTTCACGTCGCCCCCACCCATTCCGCCCGGAAGGCGATTCAGTACCCAAATCGGCACGAGCCAGATGAGCGCTCCGATGAGGCTCCCGCTCAGCCGCTCCTGCCACAGGGGCGAGATCACGGCGCCGATGACGATGCCGGCAACGACACCAATGCCCATGACCAGCGTGTAGGCATTGGGCAGACGATGGGTGCGCGCATCAACATAGGCGCTCAGGGCGCCCACCATGGACACGACCAGGACAGCCGGTATCCCGGGGCGCATCTGGGCGGCCACGAAGGAGACGGCACCGACGATGGCTGCCACCCAGACGATGGCGTTGCGCGTCAGCGGGGTTTGCGTCGCCTCCACGAAGTAGCGCCGCTGGATTTTCCATCCCGAGCGCCACAGCCACACCAGAACGATGACCCACGTGAGGAAACCCGACACAAGTGACAGGTCCGCGCTGATACGAGGCGGAAGCAAACCAACGATCATGCGCGCGCCCCCGCCCCGCTCTCGCGCGCCCGACGGGCCAGTTCCTCGTGGAGGGCGTCTCTCATCACGTCCGGATCCGGGCTTCTGCCCGTCATGAGCTGCACCTGGGCCGCTCCCTGAAAGACCAGCATGTCGGTGCCCTCGGCGACGACGGCCCCGGAGCGCTCGAACGCGGCGCGCAGCGCGGTCTCCCGCGGAGAGTAGACGACGTCGAGAAGCACCTGGCGCTCGGTGGGGGCGAGGAGCGAGGCAAGGGGGTCCGCTGCGCCCGCCGGGAGCGTCGAAATCAACAGGTCCACGCCTGCGGCGGCCCGAGCGACGGCGCCCATGTCCGCCCACGGGATCTGCTCAATGACAACCCCGAGGCGGGAGGCGGCCGCGATCACGGATCCGGGACCTGCGAAACGGCGCGCCGCTACGCTCGTCCTCGTGATGCCGAGCTCGCCAAGCGCGGCTAGAGCAGACGACGCCGTCGCCCGTGCCCCCAGCACCAGGGCAGACGCGGGGTGGGGGACGCCGGAGCGTGCGCACGCACGACGAATTGCCGAGGCGATGCCGGTGACGTCCGTGTTAAATCCGGCGAGTACCCCCGCGGAAGGTACGACCGTATTGACCGCACCAACCGCGCTCGCGAGCGGATCAATCGCGTCAAGGAGGGGCATCACCGCCTGCTTGCAGGGCATCGTGACCGACAGCCCGCCGCATTGCGCATCAAGGCCGCCGATCAGTGCGGGCAGATTGTCCCTGTCGCACTCGATGCGCCGGTACTCCCACCCGCTGATCCCGAGCGCCTCCCAGGCTGCCCGGTGAATCACCGGGGACAGCGAGTGGTCGATCGGGGAACCGATAACGCCGGCCCATGTCATGATGCGGAACACACCTTGGGGTTGGCCGCGCAATACTCCACGAACTTCTGGCGGTTCTGTTCCTGCTCCTCCAGGGTGGACGCGAAGAGCGTCTCTCCCGTATCGAGGTTCACGGTGACGAAGTAGAGCCAGGTTCCCTCAGCGGGATTCAACACCGCTTTGATCGCCTTCTCGCTCGGCTGGCCGATGGGGGTCGGCGGCAAACCGGCGTGCAGGCGAGTGTTGTAGGGGTTGTCGTTGTCGAGGTCCGCCTGATCGGGGACCCCGCTCGTCTTGCCGACGCCGTAGAGAACGGTGGAGTCCATTCCGAGCACGCCCTTGGTTTCTCCCTCCGTGTCCGCCAGGCGGTTGTCGATGACGCGAGCGACCATCGGCATGTACTTGTCGATGTTCATCTCTCCGTCAACGATCGACGCCTTGATGAGCACGGTCTCGCGGTCTGATGGCGCAACGCCAAGGCGATCAAGTTCCTGAACCGTGCCGGCCACCATACGCGCGATCACTGTCGTGGGCGTATCGTCCTCGGATACCTCGTACGAGCCCGGCAGCAACCACCCTTCGGCGTTTCCTCCGGCCTCGGAGGGCAGCCCGATGGCCTCGGTGTCATCGAACGCGGCGTCCACCTCGGACTCCGCGACCCCCATGATGCTGACGATCCGCGCCTTGACCTCCGAGAGAGTCTGACCCGAGCCGATGGTGATCGTCGAATCGACCCGGTTGGTTTCATCCAGCAGGGCGGCCAGGGCCGCGGAGGCACTCATCTGAAGCTTCAGGCGATACGTGCCGGGGCGGATCGACATGGCGGCCCGGTTCGTCTCGAACTGGCGCACGAAGGCACCCACCGACTTGACGACACCGGCGTCGACGAGGGTCTGACCGATCTGGCGGCCCGTTGCCTCCTCGTCGATCGTCACCTCGACGCTGCCGCTACCTGGCCCCGGAAAGTCGTCGGAGGATGTCGCCGAGGAACTCACCAGCTGGGTATACGCCAGGTAGCCCGCCCCGCTGACGAGGCCGAGGACCAGAAAGAGAACAAGGAAGGAACGGATGCGGGCAAGCCGCTTGCGTTTGCGTGCCGCCCGGCGTTCGGCCGCGAGGCGCCGCGATCGCATGCCCGTCGTCTCCGAGGCCCCGTCGCGAAGCTTTGCGCCCGCAGAGCGCCTGTGTCGTCTGCCCTGGCCGTGGGAAGGCTGCGGGGCATCAGTGACCTCGCCGAAAGTAAGAACGTCGGAGGGCTGGCGGGTCAGGCGCGTTCCCCGCACGGGCGTCTTGTCAGGATCGAGCGCCTCCGCTTCCTCCGGTTGCTTGCCCCGCTCGGGCGCGGGGGTCGGCTCCGTTGTCGACACCTGCTCCTCGAGGTGGGCGTCGGAGTAGACCTTGGGTTCACCGGAGTGAATCTCGCGGCGCGAGCGGAAAGGATATGCGGGAGGCGTACTCATTGGGGCCCTCCTTCGTGATTGTCGAGGATGATCTCCTCACCGGGCGCCCGACCGCTCATCCGTTCGAGCTCAAGAGCCTGTTCGAGGATGATCTGGGCTGCTACCTGGTCGATGACGCTGCGATGCTCGTGCTCGGGGACTCCGGACGCACGCAGCCGGGCGTGCGCTTGGTTGGAGGAGAGCCGCTCGTCAACCAACGCGACACGCACGCTCGGAATAAGCGTCTTCAGGCGGCGGGCGTACTTTCGAGCTCCCTTTGCCGACACTCCCTCCCCGCCGCGCAGATGACGCGGGAGTCCAACGATCACCTCGAGGGCATCGTGTGCGCGCACGATGCCCTCGAGTCGGCGCAGATCGGAGGAGTCCGGGGCTCGAAGAAGAGTCTCGACGGGCATCGTGAGGATGCCGTCGGGGTCGCACCGGCTGACGCCGACACGCACGGTGCCGACGTCTACGCCGATGCGAACTCCCCTGCGCAGGCTCACAGGGACTCGATCTCCCGGCGGATCGCATCGATCGCCGCCTCGAGGCCCTCGGGCTTCGTACCTCCACCCTGGGCAATGTCATCGCGACCGCCGCCACCGCCGCCCATGTGCTTGCCGACGGCGCGCACGAGCGCGCCCGCCTTGACGGAGTGTTCCCGTGCCGCCTCGTTCGTGGCGACGACTAGGGAGGGCTTTCCCGCAACGATACCGCCGAGGGCAACGACCGCGCCGCGCTCGTTACCCAGGCGCTCGCGGACATCAAGCGCGAGGGTGCGCAGGGCGTCAGCTGAGGGCACAGCGCCCACGGCGGCACCGACGAAGTTCACCGCCCCGACGGCGTGCGCGGACGCGGCGAGCTCGCCACCGCGGCTGAGCGCCTGCTCGGTGCGGATCTTCTCCAGCTCCTTCTCGGAATCACGCAGCTTGGCAAGCAGGGTTTCGATGCGCCCGGGAAGCTCCTCGGCGCGCCCGCCCACAAGGTGCGACAGCTGGGCGACGAGGGCGTGTTCCTTCGCCTGGAACTCGTAGGCCCCATCGCCGACAAGAGCATCGATGCGGCGCACTCCGGAACCGATCGAGCCTTCTCCGAGCAGGGTGATGCGTCCGATGTGGCCGGTCGTGGGAACGTGGGTACCGCCGCACAGCTCCCGGTCGAAGCCGTCGCCGATCGTGACGACCCGTACGCGAGAACCGTACTTCTCGCCGAAGAGTGCGATCGCACCCTGGGCTTTCGCCTCATCGAGGCTCATCTCCTCGGTGGTGACCGCCAGATCCTCGGCAAGCTTCTCGTTGACGAGCGCCTCGATGTCGCCGAGCTGGCTTGCCTCAACCGCACTGGAGTGACGGAAATCAAAGCGCAAGCGCGACGGCGAGTTCTCGGATCCTGCCTGTGTCGCGTCGGGCGAGACGACCGAGCGAAGGCCTGCGTAGACCATGTGGGTCGCGGTGTGAGCACGGGCAATGGCGAGGCGGCGAGCGCCGTCGATCTGCGCGTACGCCTTCTCTCCGACCGACATCGTGCCCTCCGTCAGTGTTCCACGGTGGACGCTCAGACCGCGGATCGGCGCCTGAACGTCGTGGACCTCGACGACGCCACCTCCGGCGAGTCGAATGGTGCCGTGGTCGGCCAACTGTCCGCCCATCTCGGCGTAGAACGGCGTGCGGTCCAAGATAACCTCAACCTCGGCGGGAGCGCTGGCTGCGGGTGCCGAGGCTCCGTCAACGAGAAGCGCCTGGACGGTTCCTTCAGCCGCCTCCTCGGTGTACCCCAGGAAGGTCGATCCCCCACCCATCTGCTTCTCAATCTCGTGGAAGACGCGAACATCGGTGTGTCCGGTCTTCTTTGAGCGCGCATCGGCTCGTGCGCGTTCCTTCTGCTCGGCCATGAGCGAGCGGAAGCCCTCCTCATCAACGGCGACGCCCTGCTCGGCGGCCATCTCAAGGGTCAGGTCAATCGGGAAGCCGTAGGTGTCGTGCAACGAGAACGCCGAGGCGCCGGAGATCACGGGGGCACCCGTGGCTTCCTTGGCGGAAGCCACCGCCGCGTCGAGGATCGTGGTGCCTGCGCTCAGCGTGCGACGGAAAGCGTCCTCCTCGGCGTAGGCGACGTCCTGAATGGTCTCCCAGTTCGAGTCGAGCTCGGGGTACGACAGGGACATGACGTTCTTGGACGCGGTGAGCAGGGTCGGCAGCGCCGCGTCCTCGACGCCGAGAAGACGCATGGAGCGCACCGCGCGACGAATCAGCCGCCGCAGCACGTAGCCGCGTCCGTCGTTTCCGGGGCGAACCCCATCGCTGATGAGCATCAGGGCGGAGCGGACATGGTCCGCAACGACGCGCATGCGCACGTCATCGTCGTAGGCGCCCCCGGCGCTGGGTCCGGCCGCACCCAGCCCGTAGGTCTTTCCGGACATCTCCTGCGCGGCCTCGATGACGGGGAACACCTCGTCGATCTCGTACATGTTCGGCTTGTCCTGCATGATGAAGGCGAGGCGCTCCAGGCCGGCCCCCGTGTCGATCGCGGTCTTGTCGAGAGTGCCGACGAGTTCGAAGTCGTGGCCTTCCCCCTCTCCTCGGACGAACTCATCGAAGACGAGGTTCCAGATCTCGAGGAAACGATCGCCCGCGACGTCGACGATCGGGCCACCATCCGGGCCGTACGCCGGACCGCGGTCGTAGTGGATTTCGCAGCACGCGCCGGCGGGTCCCGGCTGCCCCGTCGACCAGGAGATCTCCTCAAAGGGCAGACGCTGGACGCGCTCGGGGTCGACGCCGATCGTCTTCGTCCAGTGATTGAAGGACACCTCGTCCTTCTCCCAGATCGTCATCCACAGCCGATCTCCGTCGAGGCCGTACCCCCCTCGGGCCTGGGGCGTCGTGAGAAGCTCCCAGGCGAAGTCGATCGCGCCTTCCTTGAAGTAGTCGCCGAAGGAGAAGTTGCCGTTCATCTGGAAGAAGGTGCCGTGGCGCGTCGTCTTGCCAACGTTGTCGATGTCGTTGGTACGGATGCACTTTTGAACGGAGGTGGCGCGCGGCCACGGGGCGGACTCGGTGCCCAGGATGTACGGGATGAACGGAACCATTCCCGCGACGGTAAAGAGAATGGAGGGCTCTGGCGAAATGAGCGATACGGAGGGGGCCACGTGGTGGTCCTTGGACGCGAAGTAGTCGAGCCAGCGGGTACGGATTTCAGACGTGCGCATAGTCCCCCATGTTAGTCGGTACCCACTCGTTGCTGCGCAACGGCGCGCACACGCGGACAGTGGGATAAACGAAACCGCGCCCCCGAGCGTAGGCTCGGAGGCGCGGAATCGACGAGTGTCAGCGCGAGTAGTGCTCAACGACCATCTGCACGTCGACCGTGACGGGGACCTCGGCACGCTTGGGACGGCGAACCAGGGTGGCCTTCAGACGGGCCAGGTCAACATCGAGGTACTCGGGGACGGCGGGAAGCACATCGCGGTGGATGCCCTCGGCAGCGATCTCGAAGGGAACGGTCGTCTGCGACTTCGGCTTGACCTGGATGGTCTGTCCGGGCTTGACGCGGAAGGAGGGGCGGTCGACGATCTTGCCGTCGACGAGGATGTGGCGGTGGACAACCACCTGGCGGGCCTGCTGGATCGTGCGGGCAAAGCCCGCGCGCAAAACCAGAGCGTCCAGCCGCATCTCGAGGAGCTCGACCAGGTTCTCACCGGTCAGGCCGGCCGTGCGGCGGGCCTCTTCGAAGGCGCGGCGCAGCTGGGACTCGCGAATGCCGTACTGGGCGCGCAGACGCTGCTTCTCCTTCAGACGAACGGCGTAGTCGGAGTCCTGACGGCGGCGGGTGCGTCCGTGCTCGCCGGGGCCGTAGGGGCGCTTCTCGAAGTAGCGGACGGCCTTGGGCGTGAGCGCGAGGCCGAGGGCGCGGGACTCGCGCACCTGCTTGCGGGAACGATTCGTTGCCATAATTGTTCTTCCTGTTTCTCATGTCATGCCGGCGTGCCCGGCATGGGGCCAACTCCAGGATCGACGAAGCGTCCGTCGGCTAAGGCCCCAGGTGTCCGCGGGCGCGGACAACTGTTACATCCTAGCGTTTCTTCAGAAGATTGCGAATCATTGCGAGCCGCTTCGTGAGCATCGCCTCATGCCCGTTGTCGGTGGGAGCGTAGTAGCGCACGCCTTGGAGATCGTCGGGCATGTACTGCTGGGCCGCCACGTGATGCGGATGGTCGTGCGCGTAGAGATATCCGTCCCCGTGTCCCAGCATGTCGGCCCCGCGGTAGTGCGCGTCGCGCAAGTGCTCGGGCACCGCTCCCCCACGCCCTGCGCGCACATCGGCGATCGCGCGGTCAATCGCCAAGTACGTCGCGTTCGACTTCGGGGCGGTGGCAACGGCCACGACGGCCTGGGCCAGGAGGAGACGCGCCTCGGGCATTCCGATGCTGGCGACCCCCTGTGCCGCGGCCACGCACGTGGAGAGCACCTCAGGCGCGGCCATGCCCACCTCCTCGCTGGCCGCTATCATAATCCGTCGCGCGATGAACCTGGGGTCCTCCCCAGCCTCGATCATGCGCGCGAGGTAGTGCAGGGAGGCGTCCACGTCCGACCCGCGCATGGACTTGATGAAGGCGCTGGCAACGTCGTAGTGCTGATCCCTCCCCCACCTCACGAGCGCGCTATTGGCCGCAGCTTCGACCCCTGCGACGGTAATGAGACGTTCCCCCCGGTCGTCGGCGACGCCCGCGGCGGCCTCCAGAAGGGTCAGGGACTTGCGGGCATCGGCTCCGGCCAGGCGCACCAGTCCCGCCACAGCCTCGTCTTCGATGGCGAAACGTCCCCCGAGGCCGCGCTCGTCGGCGAGCGCGCGCCGGATAAGTTCCTCGATCGCGTCGGACTCGAGCGGGCGCAACGTGAGCAGCAGCGACCGCGAGAGCAGCGGGGAGATGACGGAGAAAGATGGATTCTCCGTGGTTGCGGCAACGAGCACGACCCAGCGGTTCTCGACGGCGGGCAGGAGAGAGTCCTGCTGCGCCTTCGAGAAGCGATGCACCTCGTCGACGAAGAGGACCGTCTCTTCGTCGCCCGATGCTATCCGCCTTCGCGCCGCCTGCACAACGCTGCGCACGTCGCTCACACCCGAGGAGACGGCGGAGAGCTCCACGAAGTGCCTGCCCGAGGCGCGAGCAATCAGGTAGGCCAGGGTTGTCTTGCCCGTGCCCGGTGGGCCCCACAGAACGACGGAGGAGACAGCGACCCCGTCGCGCGAGCTGGGCGCAAGAAGGCGACGCAGGGGCGCGCCTTCACCCAGGAGGTGACCTTGACCGACGACCTCGTCAAGGCTTGTGGGGCGCATTCGAACGGCGAGGGGCGCGTCCGCGTCGCACGCGGGCACGCCCCTGTCGTCGAAAGACTCAGAATCGAACAGATCCACGAGGAACAGCCTAGGACAAGGTGACCTCGTGTGAGGACGACCCGATCTTCGGCCCGGAGAGAACCTGAACGACGACGAGGCCGCCGAGAATCAGCATGCAGGCTCCCGCACCGAGGAGGTAACCGTTGAGGCTCTCGGACTCATCTCCGTCCTGGGAGGAGGAGAGCATCTCGGCGTGCAATTTGACCGTGCCGGATGCGTCAACCGACGAGTCCGTGGAGGCTCCGGAGGCCGAGGCCACCTTGAATTCCGCCCACCCAACGAGTTCGTGGGAGCGATTGGCAACGACAACCTTGTAGTCTCCGGTGGGCAGGCCGCTCAGATCCATCGTGACCTGATTCGAGTCCTCCACCTGGAGCCAGCGAGCCTCGCCGGTCTGCATGATGTTGGCGCTGACCCAGTCGCCGACTGCAGCTTTATCAGAGGGAACGTTGATGGTCAGCTGGCCGGCGGTAAACGCTGCGCTGACGCCTCCCTTGTTTGCATCGTTGAGCTGAGACTCGTCGGACACCGGCGAGACCGGCGTGTCTGAGGGTCTGGCCACGTTAGCCGACGCACTCGGGGTGGGGGTCGGAGTCGGAGTGGGCGTCGGCGAGGGCGATTCCGTGGGACGCACGGCCGGCAGCTGCGGATCGTCGGGCTGAGGAGCCGGAGTCGGCGATGCGGTCGGCGCGGGAGCGGGAGCAACCGTCGGCGCGGGCTGCGGCGTGGGCTCACTGGTCGGCGCGGGAGCGGGCTGCGTCGTGGGCTCAGCGGTCGGCGCGGGAGCGGGCTGCGTCGTGGGCTCAGCGGTCGGCGTGGGCGCGGGCTGCGTCGTGGGAGCGGCGGTCGGCGCGGGCGCAGGCTGCGTCGTGGGAGCGGCGGTCGGCTCCGGCGTGGGATCCGTCGTCGGCTCAGGATCAGGCTCGTAGGGCTTATACACCTTGACGTAGTGGACTGACTCAGCCACGACATCATCGTTACTGCTGTAAATGACGACGCTGACGGTGTGGATGGTTCCCGGTTCCCACGTGATTCCCTCGCGGTTGTTGGTGCCGTTGGGCACCTGAACAACGATGCTGTAGTTGGACAGCGACGTCACCTGCCACAGGTCGTCGGAATCCACGTTCACGCGTTCCCCGCCGCGTTCGAAGGTCAGGGGAGCGGTTGGCGAGACGTCACCATGGTCGAGGATCACGCCCCAGAAACCGGTCTTCGCATAGAGCCGTTCAAACTCCGATCCCTGCTCGAGATTCACGGAGAAAGCAGTGCGCGGGATGGCGTAGGGGTCATCGGGACTCGAGCCCGATCCATTCCCATCCGCTCGGGCCGCGAAGCCCGGGATGGCGAGCGCAATTGCGGCGAACAGGCACAAGGCCATGAGAAGGCTCATCGTTCGACTGCGCCCCACCAGCCTACGCGCGGCGAGCGCAGAGGTAGCCCGTCCGTGCTGCATACCGTTCTCCTTAGTGCCTTCAATACTCAGTTGCATTGTTCTGGAACTAGAGTAACAGGCGTGGCGCGTGAATGCTAAATTCCAACGCACACCACACGGTTAATGCACGAATTCTCACCACGCCTGAGCCCGAGGTGCAGCAGCTAGCGGACAGGAGCGTGGCCGCGCTTCACAATACTGACCGTCACGATTGCACCCAGCAGCGCCAAGACGGCGCCGCCGGCGAGCACCCACACCCCGAGCCTGCTTTCCTGCTCGCGGGCGGCCTGGTTTGTCGCCTGCTTCTCGGAGTGCGCCCTGGGGCCGATTTGTGAAGCTGACACGCTCTGCTGCTCCGACGAAGCCGTGGCCTCGGGCGTCGCTTCCGCGCCCACCCCACTGCCCGCGGGAGATCCGGTCGTAGACCCGGAAGGGGTCGCGGCGGAAGGCTGAGCTGACGTTGCGGGCGAACTCGGCGCGGGAGAGGAAGCCTCAACGAGACTCTCTGGGCTGGCGCCCGCGCTCGTGGGCGCCGCGCCGGGATCGACAGGCGACGGCTTGGGCTCACCGCTGGGTGTCACGATGTCTGGCGAGGCCGGGGGAACGAAAGCGCCCGTGGGTTCGGTGGACGCGTCACTGCCGTCACCGGGCAGATCGGTCGCGGGCTCCGTCGGCGTGAGCCTGCAGGAGGGAGTGGCACCCTCGGCGTCGGTGACCGAGACCTGCAGTTCAACATACGTTCCACTCACGCCATCGCCGACGCTCACTCGATGCTGGGATCCAACCGTCCAGGTGGCTGGCACAGAGAAGTCCAGCACGAAGGTTCCTTCGGGACTCACCTCTGCGACGGCCCACGCCGCCCGGTTTCTCGCCACTGCGGGGGGGACCCACGAGGGAAGCGTCGCATCCTTCGCTCGCTTTTCCTGCCCATCGTCGAGGGTGACGATAACGAAACCTCGGGAGCCTTGCACACCCGAGGACCACCCAGCACCTTCGGCATGAGAGGTCGCGCCCGCGCGAACAAGGGAGGACATGACGACCGAGGAAGCTTCCGCGGTGGCGGTCAGGCACTGGGTGACGCCGTCGCCCGGACTGTCAACGCTAAGAGCGGGGTTGGCATTTATGAAGACTCCCGCGACGATCGAAGCGGAGGTAGCCAACGCGAGCACGGGCATGCGAAGCCCCATCCCGCGCGAGCGCGCTCCTGTCGTCATGCGTGTCTCTTGTCCTCTCTTCGCAATACTCGACGCCGATCGGTACGGTCACACCCATAACAGCCGGGTAAGTGTGCGAGTAACCACCTGGTATAACCACCTTAGTATTGTTCGCCGAGGCAACACAATTGCGAACGACAAGCAAAGTTGTGACCTTGCCTGCAATTCGTTGACATTTCAAGGATCAGAGGAGCGGGGGCACACGACTGTGACCTTCGTTATCGCACAATCATTTCCGGACATTACCCACCGGTTAGCTTTCCGCGAGGCGCTCACATCTAGCTCGTTGGGATCACAATCGGCGTCAAGGTGACCGGGTCATCGATGATCCGGCAGGGAACCCCGAAAACGCGGTTGATCACATCGGGGTTGACGACCTGGGATGGCCTCCCCTGTGCGACGATGCTTCCGTCCTTCATGAACACCACGTGCGTGGCGTAGCGGAAGGCAAGATGCAGGTCATGCAAGACTGCGACGACCGTCGTGCCGCCTCTGTGGAGACGCTGGGCAACGCGCAGGACCTCGAGCTGATGATTCAGGTCGAGATAGGTCGTGGGCTCATCCAGGAGCAGGATGTCCGTCTCCTGGGCCAACGCCATCGCGATCCACACCCGTTGGCGCTGCCCGCCGGATAGTTCTCCCACGCGCCTGCCCACCAAGCTCGACACGCCCGCGTCTTCCATCGCACGCTCCACGGCGTGTTCGTCGCGCTCCGACCACTGGCGCAGCGGCGGCTGGTGGGGATACCTACCACGCGCGACCAGCTCTTCAACAAGGATGTCGGCAGGCGCACGGGACGACTGCGCCAAAAGGCCGAGCCTGCGCGCCAGCGCCTTCTGGTTCATCGTGGCCACGGCTCGCCCATCGAGTTCGACGACACCGCCACGCACGCGCAAGACCCGCGCGAGGGCGCGCAGTAGGGTCGACTTGCCGCACGCGTTAGGCCCCACGATCACGGTGAGTTCTCCCGGAAGCACGTCGAGCGAGAGACCGTCGAGAATCGGATCCCCTTTCCCATAGGCCACGACGATGCCGCGTGCGGAAAGCCCGGTCTGCGGCTGCGCTGACGTCATCGTGCCTCCTCGCGTGTCAGGATCCACAGCAGGTACAGTCCTCCGAGGACACCCGTCACAACCCCGACCGGCAGCTCCGCGGGTGCGACGATCCTCTGAGCCACGACATCGGCGCTCAGCACGAGCGCTGCGCCCACAACCGCCGAGGACACGACGCCTACTCCCCCTCCACCGCACAGACGCGCAGCAATGTGCGGAGCGGAGAGCGCAACGAAAGCGACCGGTCCGGCGACCGCAGTCGCAAGAGCGACGAGGACGATCGCCGAGACGATGGCGCTCACACGCACGACGCGCACGCGCACCCCGAGTCCCGTGGCGACATCATCCCCCATCGCGAGCAGGCCGATGGATGTAGCTGCACAAGCACAGGAGAGACCTAGAACTCCCAGCCCGACGATCAGAGGAAACGCTCGGACGAAAGTCACGCCGTTCAGCGAGCCGGCGCTCCACAGCTGGGCGCGTTGAGCCGCCTCAAGAGGAGCCTTGACGACGAGCAGCGAATTGAGGGCCCGCAGCGCAGCGGAGCAGCCGATCCCCACCAGGACGACGCGAATGCCCGTCACTCGGGTTCCACCGCTGCAGGCCAGGACCAGAGCACCCGAGACCAGGCCCCCGATCAACGCACCCGTGCCCGTCGCCGCCGGACTCGCGCCAAGGATGATGATGGCGACAAGAGCACCGGTTGCCGAACCCGCGGACAGGCCGACGACGTCGGGGCTGCCGAGCGGGTTGCCCGAAATCGTCTGGAAGATTCGTCCTGCGATCGCGAGGGATGCGCCCACCGCTACCGCACACACGACACGGGGAAGGCGGACGGATTGCACGAAGTAGACTCCGAGATAGTCCTCGGATGGGCCACCATCGCCCGTTAGGCGCCGAAGGGAGTCGGCGACGCCGAGCCCGTAGTCGCCCAGCGTCAGCGAGTACAGGGCGAGGCACGACAGGAACACGAGGCCAAGCATCACGACGATGGCGCTGCGACGATGGACGCGTATCACCCCGCGCTTCACGCGGACAGCACGATAGCGGCCTCGGTTCACGACATCCCCCTTCCCGATGCGCGCGCGATGAAGAAAGGGGCTCCGACAAGCGCGACGATCACTCCGACAGGTGCCTCCGACGGAGCCAGGACGAGCCGCGAGGCAACATCGGCAAGGCACACCCACACGGCACCAACCAGGATCGACCACCCTGCGATTGCCCCCTGCCGGGCACCGACCACTCGCCGAACCAGGAGCGGCACAGCCAGTCCGACGAAAGCCAAGGGACCCGCCAGCGCCGTCGCTCCTGCCGCCAAGGCCGTGACCGAGACGACGGCGAGGCTCCTCGCGACACGCACCCGCACGCCCAGGCTCATCGCAGCCTCGTCGCCGAGGGAGAGGATGCCGAGCGCGGAGCTGAGCAGTAGCGCGACGACGCCTCCGGCCCCGATGAGGCAGCCAGCACGGACGACCGACGTCATGTCGACGCCCTCCAAGGAACCCGACACCCAGAAGCGAAACTCATTGAACGCTAGCCGGTTCGAGGACACGATGGCCTGGGTGACGGACGTGAGCGCGGCCGACACGGCAATTCCGGCGAGCGCCAGGCGCGCCCGAGAACCCGTTGCTCCCCTGCCCGACAGGACAAACACCAGCAGCGATGCTGCCGCTGCTCCGCCAACCGACGCGGCGAGGTTGACGCCGCTTGACGTCACGCCGAGAGTGGCCGTCGTCGCGACCACCGCAAAGGCGGCACCGGCATTGATACCCAGCACTCCGGGGTCGGCGAGGGGGTTGCGAGTGATCGCCTGCATGACGGAGCCGGCGAGGCCGAGCGCTCCACCGCCAAGGAGGGCGGCGAGCGTGCGCGGAACACGCAGGTTCACCACGACCTGCGCATCGTGGCTCGTCCCCCCGCTCACGAGGGCATCGCAGACGACCGAGAGTGCGATGTGTCGAGAGCCGAGGGCAAGCGAGGCGGCGACGCTGAGGACGAGCGCGAGCGTCGCCACAGAAGCGGCTGTGGCGACGCTCGCGGCATATCGGATTCTCATCCCGGGATGACCGAGCAGCCTGGGGCCTCGAGCCCGGTCAGGACGCCCGAACGAATTGATCCTCGATGTTCGCGACGATGCCCTCCATGAGGAGGTATCCGCCGGTGGAGGTCCACAGGGACCCATCGACGGGAATCACGTGCCCGGCGCGGACCGCTGCGAGGGAGTCGAAGCCGACCGACGCGCGTGCCTCCGCCAGGGCCGCCTCGGATGCCTCGACTCCGGTGGCGCCACCGGCCGACGGGTTGTTCACCGAGGACTTGCCGAGCGTACCGAAGAATATCCAGTCGGCGTCAATCTGATCGATGTTCTCCAGCGACACGGGCTCGGAGTGTCCCTCACCGTTGCGGTCCTGGTTCGCCGGGCGCTTCATCCCCAGCGCGCTCAGCGCCTGGCCCGCGGGAAGCTCCTTGAGGATCAATCCCGCGCTGTCCCCCTGCCAGCGCACCACGGAGTACGTCTGGTCCAGGTACCCGCCATCGTTGAGGCGGGAGCTGACGGCTGCCACGTGCGCGTCAAAGTCAGCGAGCTTGGTGGAGGCCTCGTCTGTGACACCCAACGCATCGGCGGTGCGCGTGAAGGTTTCGCGCCAGTCGTCCCCAGAACGTGCGGTGTAGAACACCGGGGCGATCTGCTTCAGGGCATTCAGCGTGTCGGTGTCGTCACTCTTGACCGACGTTCCATCGACGAGGATCAGGTCGGGGTGGGCGGCGCCGACAGCTTCGAGGTTGGGGGTGCCGACCGATCCGAGAATCGGAACATCGCCGGCGCGGTCGGCAAGGTAGGCGGCGACACCGGCTTGCCCTCGACCGGACACAGCACCGACCGGAGTGATCCCCAACGCCAGGGCGTTGTCCGTCGTCGGCTCCGAGAGTGTGACAACGCGAGTGGGCTCGAGGGGAAGGGCAACCTCCTGACCGGAGGCGTCGGTCACCATCCGGGTCTCGGTCGCGGCCGTGCTCATGGGTCCGGAGGACGAGGCGGGCGTGGACTGAGAGGGCGAGCAGGCTCCGGCCACGAGCGCGGCGAGCGCGACACCGACAATGGTGCGGATTCGAGTCGACATGTGCACGGGTACCTCAATTCACGTAGACAACGCAAGGACAAAGGTAAGCCTAACTTAGCTTTCTCCTAGCGGCGAGGTCCGTCTCACGATCGCATGTCCGCGGGGTCGCACCAGTCGTCGAGCGCCTTCACGATTCCCTCGCGCCACCACGCGACATCGTGCCCGCTGCGGTAGTGATCCACATCAACCGGGCCGCCATAGCTGCGCACAATCCGCCCGCAGTCGTCCACAACAGGACGCATCGTCCGTTCGAGGGTTCCCACCTGCAGGCGCAGTCTCAGGCCCCCACGCGGCACGATCGATCCGGCGCGCAGGCCATTCATGAGCGTGCCTTCACCCCGTCCCCGCTCGGTTCCTCCCCACCACAGGGACGGGGACTGGGAGAGCGCGCAGTCGAGCGGAACATCCGTTCGCAGGGCGGCGTCAAGAACCGCAAGACCCCCGTAGGACTGGCCGGCGGCCATCACGGGACCCACCCCGGCCTCGTCGCACACGGCCCACACCAGCGCGTGCACGCGGGCGATATCGGTCATCTCCGCCTCGCGCTGACCCCCCTCCCCCGCATCGATCGTGATGATGCGCAGGCCCGGATAGCGCCGGGTCAACCAGCCGACGCCATTGGCCCGCCATATGTGACCGTCAAGGAGAACGAGAGTCCTCCTCGCTTCGGTCTCACCGTCGTGGACGATGACGGGACGGCTCAACGAGCCTCCCAGGCGCGCGCCGATGCGCGCTCCAATGTTCTCCTCGCGCCGAGCGCGCATCCCGTCCGGGCGCGGAACCGAGGGCCAGACCACCGACGCGTCGGGCCCCACGAAGAGTGAGGCGCGGTGCCCGCGCCCGTTGACGATTCTCAGCGGGTTGGAAGGATCGGGGCGCGCCTCCTCAACGAAGGCCACCCACGCGCGGGCGTCCGTCACCCCCCGCGGATCGAGGGGGCGCGGCTCGGCCCACGCGAATTGGTAGCTCATGATCGCGTCGGCGGGAAGCACACACGCCAGGGTCGCACGGCCGCCACCGTGCGCACCGATGTCCATGCGGAACTCATCGAGGTGCTCGCGGGCTCGATCCGTCACGGTATTGAGGATGACGTAGCCCGCCGCCCCTCGGGCGCGCGACTGAAAGATCACACGCACCGCATCGGTTCCGTCGACGGTGAGGCGATTGCCAATGATCGGGTGCGCCTCGCCGCGTCGAAACGCGGCGTCCGGCGGCTCGACACGCAGCCGACAGTAGCCGTTACGAGAGAAGGAGGATTCCCTGAAAGCCACGCGTTTAGTCGAAGAGCGAGATGTCGCCGGCTCCCACGCGCGCGACAACCGCATCCCCACCGGCGAAGTTAATGACGGTCGTCGGCTCGGCGACGCCGACCGGACCCACCACCACCAGGTCAACCTGGTGCCCGATGCGCTCGTCGACATCAAATCCGTCCGTGAGCGGTTCTTCCTCACCCGGCAGGATGAGCGTCGAGCACGCGAGCGGCTCCCCGAGTGCGCCAACAATCGCCTGGGTGATGACGTGGTCCGGGATGCGCACGCCCACCGTGTGCTTCTTCTTGTTGAGCATGATGCGCGGCACTTCCTTCGTGCCGCGCAGGATGAAGGTGTAGGGGCCGGGCGTGAGCGCCTTCATGGTGCGGAACTCGTGGTTATCGATGAGCACCAGCTCCCCGAGCTGCGCGAAGGAGTGGCACAGCAACGAGAAATTGTGCTTGTCGTCAAGCTTGCGGATCGCACGGATCGTGTCCATGCCCGCCTTGTTACCGATCTTGGTCGCGATCGCGTAGCCGGAATCGGTGGGCAGAGCGATCGTGCCTCCGCGCTCCAGCAGGTCAACGACCGTGCTGACCAGACGGGCCTGAGGATTCTCCGGGTGCATCTCCACGTACGACATACACCCATTGTGCCTGAAACCCCCATCGACCGACGGTCGATGGGGGTTTCGTACGCTAGCTCACGCCAGTCGGGTCACTTCGAGTCGTCGCCCGACGCCTCTTCGCCGCGCTTTCGTGGCGTCGCGTCGACTCCCGCCTCCTTGCGCTGTGCGGGTGTGATGGGAGCCGGAGCCTCGGTGAGCGGATCGAAGCCGCCGCCCGACTTCGGGAAGGCAATGACGTCACGAATCGACTCCGACTTGGTCAGGAGCGAGACGATTCGATCCCAGCCGAAGGCAACGCCGCCGTGGGGTGGAGCGCCGAACTTGAAGGCATCAAGCAGGAAGCCGAACTGCGCCTGCGCCTCCTCCTCGCCAATACCCATGACGTCAAAGACGCGATTCTGGACGTCTCGACGGTGGATGCGGATGGAGCCGCCGCCGATCTCGTTGCCGTTGCACACGATATCGTACGCGTAAGCCAGCGCATGGGCGGGATCTTGATCGAAGCTGTCCATCCACTCCGGTTTCGGCGACGTGAAGGCGTGGTGAACGGCGGTCCACGCGCTGTGCCCCAGCGCGACGTCGCCTTCGGCTTCGGCGTCGCCGGTGGGCTTGAACAGCGGCGCGTCAACGACCCACGTGAATGCCCACGCGTCGGGATCGATGAGGTCGCAGCGCTTGCCGATCTCGAGGCGAGCGGCACCCAGGAGCTCGCGCGACGGAGTTGGCTTGCCCGCGGCGAAGAAGATGCAGTCCCCGGGCTCGGCACCTGTCGCCTCCGCGAGACCCTCTCGTTCGGACGCGGAGATGTTCTTGGCAACGGGGCCGCCCAGGGTTCCGTCCTCGCCCACGGTCACGTAGGCCAGGCCCTTGGCGCCTCGTGCCTTCGCCCACTCCTGCCACTTATCGAAGGTACGGCGCGGCTGAGAGCCGCCACCGGGCATGACGACGGCGCCGACGTAAGGGGCCTGGAACACGCGGAAGGGCGTATCCTTGAAATAGTCGGTCAGCTCGGTCAGCTCCAGGCCAAAGCGCAGGTCGGGCTTGTCCGAGCCGAAGCGTTCCATCGCGTCCCTGTAGGTCATGCGCGGGATCGGGGTTGCCAGGTCGTAGCCGATCAGCGCCCACACGTTCTTCAGGACGTCTTCGGCGACCTCGATGACATCATCCTGTTCCACGAAGCTCATCTCGATATCGAGCTGGGTGAACTCGGGCTGGCGATCCGCACGGAAGTCCTCGTCGCGGTAGCAGCGCGCGATCTGGAAGTATCGCTCCATTCCGGCAACCATCAGCAGCTGCTTGAAGAGCTGGGGGGATTGGGGCAGCGCGTACCAGGAGCCGGGCGAGAGTCGAGCCGGCACGATGAAGTCTCGGGCTCCCTCGGGGGTCGAACGCGTCAGCGTCGGCGTCTCGATCTCCACAAAGTCCCGCGCGTAGAGGGCCTCGCGGGCGGCACGCGACACCTTGGAGCGCAGGCGGATAGCGTACTGTTCGGGTTCGCGGCGCAGGTCGAGGTAGCGGTACTTCAGGCGCGTTTCCTCGCCCACGTTGCCGGAGTCTTCGGCATTGGAGGACACCTGGAAAGGCAGGGGCGCACTGGTGTTGAGAATCTCGATATCGTCGCCCATCACCTCGATGGCGCCGGTCGCCAGGTGGGGGTTCTCGTTTCCCTCGGGTCGAGCCGCGACCTCGCCGGTGACCTTGAGGACAAACTCGCTGCGAAGTTCGTGGGCGACTCTCTCGTCGCGAACGACCACCTGAGCGATGCCGGAAGCGTCGCGCAGGTCAATGAATGCGACGCCACCGTGGTCGCGCCTGCGGTCAACCCACCCGGTGAGCGTCACCGTCTGACCGATCAGGTCAGTCCCAAGTGTTCCGATGTTGTGAGTGCGAAGCACTGTTATTCCTTTCGTTGGTACCATCCGCGAGACAGGCGGCGGCGAGGCTATTGTACGCTCGCAATCCGCTGGCCAACGATTGCCACGAGTAGGATAGGCCTCATGCCCGAGCAATCCTCGTCCCCGTCGTCTACGGCATGGAGCCGTATCGAGATTGGCCTAGCGCTCGGCTCGATCCTGCTCATCACCCTTGTCGCCTTCGAGGAGCTGGCCGCCACGACGATCATGCCGACCGTCGTCGCGTCGTATCGGGCCTCCGCGTGGTACCCGCTCGCCTCGGGCGCGGCCCTGGCAACCCAGCTGAGCGCAACGGTCGTCGCCGGGGTACTGGCCGACTGGAAGGGCCCGCGTTTCGTTCTCGTTGCCGGTATCGCCCTGTTCGTCGCGGGCCTGGTCGTCAGCGCACTCGCGCCTACTATCGTTGTCTTCGTCGCGGGGCGCGCCCTGCAGGGCCTCGGCGGCGGTCTCCTTGTCGTCCCGCTCTACGTCCTCGTGGGAAAACTCGTCGCTCCCACTCGTCGCCCGTCCTTCTTCGCGTGGTTCTCCCTCGCGTGGGTCCTGCCCTCCCTGATCGGTCCCGCGATCGCGGGGTACGTCACGCAATTGTGGGGCTGGCGCTACATCTTCGGCGTTGTTCCCATCTTCATGGCGGCCGGGTCCATCCCCGTGGCCTTCGTGCTGCGCGACCTTCCGCTCCAGGAGGAACGCCAGGCCTCCCATCTGGCGTCCCTGTCACGCAATGCCCTCTTGGCGGGCGTTGGCGTCATGGCTCTCCAGCTCGCGGGAGCGCTTCCCTCTCTCGTTGCACGCGCCCTCGTTCTGCTCGCGGGCGCCGTCCTTGCCGCCTGGACGCTTCCCCGGCTGCTGCCTCGCGGAACCTTCCTCGCTCGCCCGGGCATGCCCTCGGCGGTTCTTGCACGCCTCAGCGCCATGGCGGCGCTCGTCGGTCTTGAGGTGATGATCCCCCTGGTCATCCAGCGCGTGCACGGCTGGGACGAGGCCTCGGCGGGATGGTGGGTGACGGTCGGGTCACTCACCTGGGCCGTGGGTTCGCTCGGCCAGGCGCGCGTACACAACACGAGGCGTCGGCGCTCCCTGCCCGTCATCGGAGGGACGCTCATGGCAGCCGGCTCCCTCCCGCTCGGGCTCATTCTTGTCAGCGCGATTCCCCTGTGGATTCCCTTTATCGGATGGCTCGCCATGGGACTGGGCATCGGCCTGCTCCACGCTCCCCTGTCAGTCATGGCCCTGGAGGTCACACCCGAGCGCCAGCATGGGCGCGTCTCGTCGTGGCTGCAGGTCGGGGACTCGGCCGGACCGGCCCTCGAGCTTGCCGCCGTGTCCGTCATGATGAGCGCGTGGACGGCGACCGGAGTCTCCGGCGGGGCGGCTTACGCGCCCTACTGGGTAATCGCCACCGCCCTCGCCTTCGTGACCGTGTTTGCGGTGCTCCGGCTTCGTCCTTCTTCTACCGAAAGCGACGCTCAGTCGTCGTAACGGCGCTTACCGAAGTGGCGACGTCCTCCCTCGCGGTCCCAGCCTCCCTCGCGGTCGCGCCGGGCTCGCTTGATGTCCTTCTCCCAGCGCTCGGAGCGCACGCTGCGACGCGGGCGAGACCCGTCTCCCTTCTCGAAGCGGTGCGGGCGTTTGTCCTCTCGGTCGCCGCCGCGTTCCTCGCGTTGTCCCCCGAAACCTCCTCGCGTCCGCGCGTCGCGGTCGAAGCCATCGCGGTCGCCGCGCGGATTCCTGCCAGGTCCCTCATCGACGCGGATGCGCAGTTGGCGTCCTGAGACGTAGCCCTTCGAGATGCGCGACAGCTGTTCGCCGGAGAGGTCGGCCGTGATGTCGACCAACGAGAACGTCGGGTAGATCTCGATGTGGCCGATATCGCGCCCGTCGATACCGCCCTCTCCTGCGATGGCGCCAACGATGGACCCCGGCTTGACTCGGTCCTTCTTACCGACCTCCACGCGGTAGCGGGTGCCCGACCCGGGCGCGGGGCGTCCCCCCGCCCGCCTGCGAGCTCCGTCGGCACCGCCCTTGATCGGGCGATCCTTGTCCCGTCCGGCTTCGAAAGATGCTCCGACAAACTCACCGGAGTCGTCCAAACGCTCTTCACGACGGATCTTACCCGAGCCGCGGCGGTCCTTCTCGACCCGCGGGGCGGGTCCCTCGTCGCCGACGGCGCTCGCCACGAGGGCAGCAGCGATGTCCTCGACGCTTGTCTCCTCGCCGAGCTCCGCCAGAAGCCCCCTGTACATGTCCAGGCGCCCCCGCTCGATACGTGCCCCGATGCCCTCCAGGAGACGCCGCGCGCGAAACTCTGAGACGGCGGCGGGCGAGGGAATCGCAACCTCCTCCATGTCCGTGCCCGTGAGCTTCTCGATCCGGCGCAAACGGCCATGCTCGCGCGGCGTGAAGAACGTCAAGGCTCGTCCCTGTCGCCCGGCCCGACCGGTCCGTCCGATGCGATGCACGTACGCCTCGGGTTCGCGAGGCACGTCGAAGTTCACGACAAGCGAGATGCGTTCCACATCGAGGCCGCGAGCGGCAACGTCGGTGGCCACGAGTACATCGAGGGCTCCGGTCTTGAGGCGTTCGACCATGCGCTCGCGCTCGTTTTGGGCAACATCACCGGAAATGCCCGCGGCGCGGAAGCCCCGAGCCGACAGCTCCAGGGACACTTCCTCGACGTCCGCCCTCGTTCGCACGAAGACGATGGCGGCGTCGGCTTCCTCCTGGCCGCGGGCGATGTGCTGCGCCCGGGTGGCCAGGACTCGGGACAGGGCACCGATCTTGTGCTTGTAGGGCACGACCGCGTAGGTCTGGAAAATGGTATCCACCGTCGAGGACTCCGTCGACACGGCGACCTTGACCGGATCCTTCAGGTGCTCGCGGGCCACCTTCTCGATGGCCGCGGGCATCGTTGCGCTGAACAGCGCGGTCAGACGCTCCGCGGGGACTGCCGAGGCGATGGTCTCCACGTCCTCCGCGAAACCCATGCGGAGCATCTCGTCGGCCTCGTCCAACACGAGCATCCGCACGTTCGACAGGTCCAGCGCGCCCTTCTCGATCAGGTCGATCACGCGCCCGGGAGTGCCCACGACGACCTGCGCGCCCCGCTTGAGGGCGCCGATCTGAGGACCGTAGGGGGAACCACCGTAGACGGGCACGACGTCGAGGCGGGCGGTGCGTGCGGCAAAGTCCTCGATCGCCTGCGCGCTTTGCATGGCGAGCTCGCGCGTCGGCGCCAAGACGAGGGCCTGCACGTCGCGCTCGTCGGCATCGACGATGGCCAGGAGCGGAAGGCCGAATGCGGCGGTCTTGCCGGTGCCGGTCTGGGCGATACCGACGACGTCGCGAAGCTCCAACAGGGGCGGGATCGCGGCGGCCTGAATGGGCGTTGGGACTCGGAAGCCCATGTCGGTGATTGCCGCGAGGATCTCGTCGGGCAATCCGAGGCTGGCGAAGGTCACCCCCTCCTCGGCCTGGTCGCTGTCAGTGTGTTCCTCGCCCGCCTGCGCGGTGTCGCGCTCGTCGTTCTCAGCGTCACGGGGCTCGATGTAGTCGTCGGAAGGCATAGTCATCCTTGCGTGTTGGGTGTCGGGGTAGCAAAACCATGGGGGCGGGCCGTCTCGGCTCCTCGGCGCGGCCTCACCCATAACAACAACTCCCGCATCCCGCGGGCACCATAACAAGGGGCAGCGCCTTATCGCTACGCCTCAGCTTACCCGCACGGCGCGTTGCGCGGCGCGCGTCGTCAGCGACGTCACTCTCGCCGCCACGCGGCGCGCCTGCCTGCGCTCAGCGGGAGAGGCGCGCGATGAAGGAAGCGATCCTCACCTGCCGGTTGTCCTCCTCACGCACGGGTCCCACGACGAGGCGTTCGACTTCCTCGCGGCACAGGCTCGTCAGATCCCTCACGACAATGCGACGACGGCGAGAGGCCACCCACCTGCACGCGAGCGAGTTCATCCACGCGCACGCGAGGGTCAGGGCGCATCCGCCCAGCGCCAGCGCCGTGGGAACGGGAACCCACCCAATGAGCGGAACCCCGATCTCCATGAGGGCGGCCCGCCCCGCATGGACCACGCCAATCCACGCAATCCCCGCCACACACGCGACCCATGCGAAAAGCTGCAGCGCACCGAAGGCCCGGGCAGCCCGCGGCGCCCCGGTTGAGACGTGAACGTGGCCGGCGACCTGCCCGTGGGCGGCGGCGGGAACCCCGCGAGCTCCCTCGACGGCGCGATCAATGAGGTGGCTACGCCAGCGCGAGGGGCGTCCCTGCCCGCGGCGCCCGACCTCGTGGCGTACCGCGTTGACGAACGACGCCTCGTCGGAGGGTGAGCGCGTCGGCAGGCTCGGCGTGGCTCCCTCCAGCGAGCGTGATTCATCGTCCAGGTGCAGGCGGCGCAGCGGATCGGCACCCAGACGGGCCACCCATCGCAGGGGAAGCCAGCCGCCCGCTCGACGCCCAGCCCTCCGGGTCGAAGCGGCAACGGCGTCGGCGATGAGCGGCGCACCGGCCAGCTGTGCGGCGGAAGCGGCCAGTTCCTCCGACATTCCCTCGGTGTCGAGGCCTCGAATGCGGCCGGTGAGGCCCACCGAGTCGTTGATGAGCGCGACTGCCTCACGCAGGGCGGCCTGTGCTCGCGCGGCCTGGCGAGTGACCCGCTGCGACTCTTGCGACAGGTGCGCGGCGAGAACGTCGACTCCTTGCCCATTCGTCGCGCACACCGGGACGATCGGTGCGCCGTCCAGGCCGCGCTCGTCGAGAATTCGTCGCAGATCCGCCACGATCGCGTCCCTGGAGGAGGCGTCGAGCGTGTCGACGTGGGTGAGAGCAATGGTGACCGAGGCGTGCGACCTGCGCAGACGTTCCAGCCATTCCTCGTGCAGTCGCGCGTCGGCGTACTTTTGCGGGTTGACAACCACCACGAGGCAATCCACGCGCGCCGCCAGCCGTGCCGCCACCTGGGCGTGCTGATCCCTGATCGAATCGATGTCCGGCAGGTCGAGCACGACCACGTCACCGGGCAGCGCGCCCGGGGCCTCGACGCGCACGGAGACGCCGAGCCACTGCAGGAGCTGACCGGGAGCACGCCCGCGGGGCAGGACCGCGCACGCCTCGTTCGTCGTGGGGCGCAGGACGCCGACACGGACCACCTCTTCCCCGCACAGCGCGTTGACGAGAGTGGACTTTCCCGCGCCGGTACCTCCCAGCATGCCGATCACACACCACTGCGGATCGCATTCGGCGCGCTCGGAGGTCACGGTGATGAGCTCGCGGACTCGCGCAAGCGTCGCGGCATCCATGTCACGCGCGGCCAGGGAGCAGACCTCATCAAGCTGGGAGGCCGCCGTCGCGATCGCGTTGTCGTGCCGCTTCACGCCAGTTCCTCTCCGGCTCTGTCGAGGGCAGCCTCCAGGCGTTCCAGGACGACGGCGTCACCCGATCGATCGACGCGCTCGACGAGGACCGCCACGACTCCTTCGATGGAGGTCCTCGCCAGACGCTCCAGGCATTGGCGCGCCTGCCCCGCGAGGGAACGCACGTTTCGTTCCCCGAAGTAGGACTCCAAGACGGTCTGCGACAGGGCGGCCGACGCACCCGCGACGCCAACCTCAAGCCCCGTGATGCCTCCCGTCATTGCGAAGACGCTGACCATCAGGGACAGCGTCACGACGTTGATTCCTCCGGCCAGTAGGCGGCCCGTCACACGCGAGGACTCCGCTTGCGCCCTGACGATCTGCGTGACCTCCCCGGCCCATTCCTGCGCGATCGCGCGCCCGAGGGCATCGGCCTCGTCGGGATCAAGGTCAGGATCAGGCAGGGAGGAACTCACCAGGGGCTCGGTGAGACGGTAGGCTTCGCACCACGCCCGGTGGTACTGGTCCGCCAGGTGCTGCGCCAAGCCGCCCGTGAGGTCGCGGCGCACCTGTTCTTCGGGAGCGGCCCGCCCCCGCACGGCGTCCACGACGCGCGAGCGAACGCCCGCAACAAAACGGGACAGGGACCTGCTCACGTCCCACGAGCCGAGCACGTCCGCGATGCGCGCGCTGATCTCTCCACGCAACAGATCATCACTGGAGGATGCGGCGACATCTCGCACGCACGAGGCCACGGCTCTCTCGATGCCCTCCAGCGCGCCCGCGTAGGCTGCGAGCTCCTCGCGGGAGTGCGCCAGCGCGCCACGAGCCTCCTCAAGGCAGGAGGACACGGCCCCGGCGAGCGAACGACGCACGATGCGGGCACGCTCGTCCGCGTCCGCGCCAATCGACTCGAGGAAGGCACCCACCGGAGCCACGGCTTCGATGGGCAGACGCCCATCCGTCAGCTCCTGCTCGTCAATCGTCATGATGGGAACATCGGCCAGTCCCCGACGCTCGGCGAGCGCCGCCAGATCGGCACTGATCTCGCCGCGCACACCGCCAGGCACGCGGTTGAGGACGATCGCAACGCGCAGGCCGCGGCGGGCGGCCTCCTCCAGGTGAGTCCAGGCGACCGCATCGGCATAGCGGGCGGCGCTGGTGACGAAGATCCACAGGTCCGCGCCGTCGAGGAGCTCGGCCGCGAGGCGACGATTGGACTCCTCCACGGAGTCAATGTCGGGAGCGTCAAGGATGGCGACGCCCGGACGCCAAAAGTCATCCACCGCGATCGTGACGGCACCCGGGCTCTCCCCCTCGCCAACGTGCTTGGCCAGGCGCGGCAGGACCCGCTCCGAGGTAAACCAGGCGCGCGCGTGAGGCGAGCACACGAGGACCGGGCAGCGCGTCGTTGGGCGAACCGCCCCCGCACGGCTCACGTTTCTCCCCACCAGGGAGTTCACGAGCGTCGACTTGCCCGAGCCCGTCGATCCCCCGACGACAATGAGGATCGGCGCATTCGCGTCCTCCAGGCGCGGCAGGACAACGTCCTGGAGGCGCCGGAGCGCTCGCTCGGCACTGGCCCGGGCATGAGGGTCCATGACCAGGGCCGCGCCTGTCAAAGCATCCGCGAGGGCGCGGGCTGCGTCAACCGCCGTCCCCGGCACTCAGTCCGTCACCTTCTCAATCGCCGGTCGCGCATCGGCCGCGGCGATCGTCCAGGTCAGGGGATCCGCCTCCACCTGCTCGCCGCTGCGGATGTCCTTGACCGTGTCGGGCGCCCCCTCCTCGCCGGGAAACCACACGTAGGGAATACCGCGCCTATCGGCAAACTTGATCTGCTTGCCGAACTTGGCAGCACTGGGAGCCACCTCGGTCGAGATGCCGCGCGAACGCAGCGACGCGGCGATTGCCTCGGAGCGCTCGCGCTGGGCCTCGTTGGTCACCGCGACGACGACCGCGGTCGGGACCTTGCGCGAGGAGCGCACCATGGGTGCCGAGATCATGCGGGAGACCAGCCTGGACACGCCGATGGACAGGCCGACACCCGGGTAGGTGCGCTTGCCGTCCTTGGCGAGCGAATCATAGCGCCCGCCCGAGCAAATCGAGCCGAGATCCTCGTGCCCCTCGATTTCCGACTCGTACACGCTGCCCGTATAGTAGTCGAGGCCTCGGGCGATCTTGAGGTCGGCGAGAACCGTTCCGGGCATGCGGGCATTGGCGGTGTCCAGAAGTCGGATCAGCTCGCCCAGTCCCTCCTCGAGGAGGTCACCGCCGACACCGAGCTCACCGAGCCTGGAGCGCACCTCCTCGGAGTCAGCGCTGCGGATCTGAGCCATCCGCAGAAGCGCGGACGCCTGCTCGCCCGCAATACCGGAGTCAGCGAGCTCGCTCGCCACCCCGCCGGGGCCGATCTTGTCGATCTTATCCAGCCCCCGCAGGGCGGCCTCCACGTCGGTGACGCCGAGAGACTCACACACGCCCTGAACGACCTTGCGGTTATTGACGAGCACCCGCACGGGCGGAATCGGCAAGTTGTTGAGCGCCTCGGCCATCACCAGCGGCAGGTCCACCTCGAAGTGGAACGGTAGCTCACCGTTTCCCACGACGTCAATGTCGGCCTGGGTGAACTCGCGGAAGCGTCCCTCCTGTGGGCGTTCTCCGCGCCAGACCTTCTGAATCTGATAGCGCTTAAAGGGAAAGTCGAGATCGTTGGCGTTCTCCACGACGTAGCGCGCGAACGGGACGGTGAGATCGAAGTGCAGGCCCATGCCGCGTTCCTTGGAGGCCTTGGCGCCCGGGTTGCGGTTCGCCTGAAGGCGGTCCAGCACGTAGATCTCCTTGGAGGTCTCACCCTTGGCTTGAAGCTGCTCGAGGGTCTCCACCGCTCGCGTCTCGATCCCCGCAAAGCCGTGGAGTTCGAACACGCGTCGCAGCTCATCCAGAACGTGCGTCTCGATGATGCGTCCGGCGGGGAGCCACTCGGGGAAACCGGACAGTGAGGTGCGAGCCATGAAAGCGTCCTTCTGTGATGCGGTGAGCGCGCTAGCCGATGCGGCGGGCGCGAATCAGATACTGGTTGGAACGAATCTCATCCGCCAACGTCGTGGCCGGTCCGTGCCCGGGGATGAGAATCGTCCGAGGGTCGAGCGCGTTGGAAATCGTGCGCAACGAGTGCCGCATCTGGGTTTCATCCCCACCCGGCAGATCGGTGCGCCCGACGCTGCCCTTGAAGACGACATCGGCGCTGAGCGCCCACGGGACCGGGTCGTGCGAGGAGTAGAACGACTGGTCGCTCACGCGAATGTCCAGTTCTCCGTGTCCGAGGAAGAGGGCGGATCCTTCCGTGTGACCGGGGGCGGGAAGCATCCGCAGCGTCACCCCGGGACACAGCTCGAAGGAGTCGGCGGGCATCTCACGCAGGTCGCTCGGCTTAACCCACGGCCCGGCGAAGTCGGGAGTGGGCATGGGCAGGTGGGATGCGGGGTCCTCCATGCGGTACATGTCGGGGCCCGGAAGGTAGACGGGAACGTGCCCATCACGGCCCCAGGTGGCAACCTCCGCGGCATCCCAGACGTGATCGGGGTGCGCGTGCGTGAGCAGAAGCGCGCCGACTCCCACGCCCTCACGCTCGAGAACCTCGCGAATGAGGTGACGGATGCCGGCGGAAGGATCGACAACAAGGGCAGTGCCCGCCCCAGACGGGACGAGCACAAGCCCATTCGCCGAGTAGAACGGCGACGGAATCACGTGCAGTCGCATGTCACTCCATGGACGACGAGATCTGCGTGAGCCAGGCGCGCTTTGTCTCCAGGGCCTCGCGCACGCTTGACACGTTCTTCGTGTCCCCGGCGGCCTCTGCCTGTGCCAGCGAGCGCTCCAGCTGGGCGATCTGTTCCTCGAGCTGGCCGACCATGCCGGCGGCGCGTGCTCGGGTCTCCGGGTTCGTACGCCGCCATTCCTTTTCCTCGGCCTCACGCACGGCTGCCTCGACAGCGCGCAGACGCCCCTCGACGCGGTGCAGGTCCGAGGAGGGAACGCGCCCAACCTCCTCCCAGCGGTCCTGAATCTGACGGAGCTGTGCCTTGGCTCGCTTGACGTCAGTCACCGGCAGGATCGCCTCGGCGTCGACAAGGATCTTCTCCTTGGCGGCAAGGTTGTCGCGGTACTCTGCGTCGGTTGCCTCGTCCTTGGCGCGGCGCGCGTCAAAGAACACCTGCTGCGCCGCACGGAAGCGAGCCCACAGGGCGTCGTCTTCCTTACGGGACGCGCGCGGTGCGGCCTTCCATCGGTTCATCAGCTCGCGGTAAGCGCCGGACGTGCGCGCCCAGTCCACCGACGAGGACAGGGCCTCGGCCTCGGCGATCAGGGCTTCCTTAATCCTCTTGGCCTCGGACTGCGCCTGGTCCAGCTGAGAGAAGAACTGGCGGCGGTGGCGATCAAATTGCGTCCTGGCCGAGGAGAAGCGCTTCCACAGCTCGTCCTCCACCGACTTTTCCAGACGTGGACCGCGCCGTTGCAGAGTCTTCCACTCGTCGAGGAGGTCGCGCAGGGTTTGCCCCGACTGCTTCCAGTGGGTCTTGGCGGGATCTTGGGCGACGATGGCCTCCGCACGCTCGACGACGGACGTGCGTTCGGCCAGCGCCTGAGCCTTGGCGGCCTTGCGTTCCTCGCGCGCCACCTCCTTGCGTTCCTCCGCGGCCTTGGCCACGGCCTCGACACGGTGTCGCAGCGCCGGAATATCACCGATGACATTCGGGGAAACGACCTGCTCGCGCAGCGTCGCCAGCGTCTGGTCGATGTCCCTGGGACTCAGGGTCGCCAGGCGATCCTCGAAGAGCTTGATGGTGGCCTCAAGGTCGGCGTAGCGACGCTCGTACAGGGCGTAGGGCGACGCCGGTATGCCCTCCGGAAAGCCACCGACAACACGTTCCTCGTCTCCGTCCTTGACGTAGACCGTCCCGTCCTCGCCGATACGCGCGAAGGGATGCGCGGGCACTTCGGACGCGGGAATCGTTGGCGAAGCATTGACGGCCTCGGCGGGCACCCCAGCTTCGGGAGTGGTTTCGTTGCTCGGAATCGGCGTCGTGGTCACGATATTCCTTCTAGGACGAGGGCTTTCGCCCGGCGCGGTGGTGTGCCGATGTGACACACACAGCTAGTGTGTCACATCTAACGAGACGGTGTGAAGTAATGGCCAAAAAAGGGGACGGATGTAACACACTCCCCACTGGCCACATCCTGTGCCTCCTGCTTCATCTAGGAGTCAGCGCCGATGCGTACCGCCTCAAAAACACCGTCAACCCGCCGCAACGCAGACAGCACGGCGTTGAGATGCCCAAGGTCGGCAAGTTCGAAGGAGAACCGACCGCCGGCAACCTGGTCGCCGTTCGTGTGAAGCGAGGCCGACAGGATGTTGACGCGATAATCCGAGAGCACTCGCGTGAGATCGGAGAGCAGTCCGCCGCGATCAAGCGCACGTATCTCGATCTGCACCCTGAACGGCGTCCCCGTGCTTTGTGCGTTCCACGACACGTCCACAAAACGCTCGGGCTGCAGCTGCCCGAGGCGCACCGCATTCGCGCACGTGCTGCGGTGAACCGATACCCCCTGCCCGCGCGTGATGAATCCGACGATGTCGTCGCCCGGCACCGGCGTGCAACACTTGGCCAGTTTCACCCAGATGTCGTTCGGGCTCAGTCCCGCAACGATGATCGCATCGTCGCCCGAGATACCCGGGCGAGATTTGACGGATCCCGGCGTGACGCCCTCGGAGAGCGTCTCCTCCGTGCCGTCTCCCCCGCCCAGGTTGTCCACGAGCTTCGACACGACGTTCTGCGGCGAAATGTGGCCCTCGCCGACGGCGGCATAGAGACCGGACACGTCGGGATAGCCGAAGGAGGTCGCCACCGACAGGATCGATTCGTGGTTCATGAGGCGCTGCAGGGGAAGGTTCTGCTTGCGCATGGCGCGGGCGAGCGCTTCCTTGCCCGCCTCGACGGCCTCCTCCCGGCGTTCCTTGGAAAACCATGCCTTGATCTTCGAGCGAGCGCGCGGGGAGGCGACGAAAGCCAGCCAGTCGCGCGACGGCCCCGCCTTGTCCGACTTTGCCGTCACGACCTCCACGGTCTCGCCGGACTCGAGCCTCGTGTCCAAGGAGACGAGGCGTCCGTTAACCTTCGCTCCGACGGTGCGATGCCCGACCTCCGTGTGAACGGCGTAGGCGAAGTCGACGGGCGTGGCGCGCGCGGGAAGGACAATGACCTCTCCCTTAGGCGTGAACACATACACCTCGTCGCCGGCGATCTCGTAGCGCAGGGAGTCAAGGAACTCCTCCGGATCGCCCGTCTCGCGCTCCATCTCGACCAGAGCGCGCAGCCAGTTCGCCTGCTCATCCGAGCTCATGCGATCCGAATCGCCGCTGGATGCCTTCGGATTCTGCTTGTACTTCCAGTGCGCCGCGACCCCGTGCTCAGCCCTCTCGTGCATGTCGAAGGTGCGGATCTGGATCTCGACGGGCTTGCCACCCGGACCGACGACCGTCGTGTGCAGCGACTGGTACAGATTGAACTTGGGCATCGCAATGTAGTCCTTGAAGCGCCCCGGAATCGGGTTCCAGCGCCCGTGCAGCGAACCCAATACCCCGTAGCAGTCCTTGATGGACTCCACCAGCACGCGCACCGCGACCAGATCGAAGACCTCATCAAAGGCCTTCCCGCGCACGATCATCTTCTGATAGATCGAATAGTGACTCTTCGGTCGCCCGCTCACCGTGCCCTTCGTTCCCGAGCGGCGCAGATCCTCCTCGATCTGATCAATGACGTCGCGCAGGTATTCCTCGCGCTGGGGGGCCCTCTCGGCCACCAGGCGATCGATCTCGTCGTAGATCTCCGGGTAGAGGGTTTTGAAGGAGAGCTCTTCGAGCTCCCACTTCACCATGTTCATGCCGAGGCGATGGGCCAGGGGGGCGTAAATCTCCAGCGTCTCCTGGGCCTTCTTTTGCGCGGAGGCGGCGGGGACAAAACGCCAGGTACGGGCGTTGTGCAAGCGGTCGGCCAGCTTGATGAGGAGAACGCGGATGTCGCGGCTCATGGCGACGAGCATCTTGCGCAGCGTCTCCGACTGTGCGGCGGCGCCGTAGTGCACCTTGTCCAGCTTCGTCACGCCGTCGACGAGGTTGGCGATGGGCTCACCATACTCGGCGGCCAGCTCCTCAAGCGTGTAGTCGGTGTCCTCGACCGTATCGTGCAGCAGCGCCGCAACGAGCGTCGGAATCGTCATTCCCATCTCGGCCAGGATCGTTGCCACCGCGACGGGGTGGGTGATGTAGGGTTCACCCGACTTTCGCATCTGGCCGCGATGATGGGACTCAGCGGTGCGATAGGCGCGCTCAACGACGCTGATGTCCGCCTTCGGGTGGTTCGCTCGCAGGGCACGCACGAGCGGCTCGATCTCCGGGATCGTGGCACGTCCGCGGGAACCAAACCACACGAGGCCGGATCGTACCCGGGAACCAGCCGCCGGTAGGGCGGACCCTGAAGTCGTGTCGTCGCTGCTCATTCCCCCATGATAGCCACGAAAGAGCGGGTCCGGGGATCGTCGATCCCCGGACCCGCCGACGCGCGTATTCTCAGGCGTTCACAGGTGCAGAGCAGTCTCCACCCGAATGTCGACGAGCTTGGAGCGGCCCCCCAGGGCATCAAGCTCGAGAAGGACGGCCACCGCTTCGACCGACGCCCCGCACTGGCGCAGCAACTCGACCGCTGCCCGCGCGGTTCCACCCGTGGCCAGAACGTCGTCGATGATCAGGACGCGCTGGCCGGGGCGAACGGACTCCGGGTGGATCTCCATGCGAGCGGTGCCGTACTCAAGCGCGTAGTCGACCCCGATCACGTGGCCGGGCAGCTTACCGGCCTTGCGGATTGTGAGCATGCCGAGGCCAAGCTCGGCTGCCACCGGCGCCCCGAGGATGAAGCCACGCGACTCCAGCCCTCCGACCGCGTCGATCTGGCCCGCGTAGCGGGCGCCGATGAGTTCGACGAGTTCCTTGAACGCCGGGCCGTTGGCGAACAGCTCGGTAATGTCGCGAAACAGGACGCCGGGTTCTGGAAAGTCCGGGACCTCCAGCATGTTGTCCTGCACGAGGGTGGCGATGCGCTCGCCAAGTTCACCGATCATCGATGGCTCTTCTTCCTCTGGGGTTGCCGGTCGTTGCCCAGGCGCTTGCCGGGCTTGATGGGGGCGACCTTCACGGACTCACCGTGGGAGGCCGACTCCCCCGCGGCGCGGTCCGCGCGCTCGCGCTCGACGGCCGCGTCGTGCTCGCGGGTCTTGCTCGACATCTCCTGGAAGCTCACGAGCAGCGGGGAGGCGATGAAGATCGAGGAGTAGGTTCCCGCGATCATACCGATAAAGAGGGCCAGCGAGATGTCCACGAGGGTTCCCGGGCCCAGAGCGAGTGAACCGATCACGAGGATCGCTCCGACCGGAAGCAGTGCGACGACCGAGGTGTTGATCGAGCGGACCATCGTCTGGTTGACGGCGAGGTTGACGTACTCCGCGAACGTGTAGTGCTTCTGCTCGTAGACGTCACCGGTCAGCTCGCGCACCTTGTCGAAGACGACAACGGTGTCGTAGAGCGAATAGCCGAGGATCGTCAGGAACCCGATGACGGTGGCCGGAGAGACCTCCACCTGCAGAATCGCAAAGACGCCGACCGTGACCGCGATGTCGTGCAGGAGCGCCAGGAGCGCCGAGGCCGCCATCCTCCACGACCGGAAGTAGGCGGTCATCAGGAGGGCGACGAGCGCCATGAAGATGACGAGTGATTGGGCGGCCTTGGTGGTCACGGAGGATCCCCACGAGGGGCCGATCGAGGAGGACTGCACCTGCGAGACGTCAACGCCGTACGCGCCGGCGAGCGCCTCGCGCATGGTGGCGGTCTGCGCCGAATCCAGGGAGGCCGTCTGGATTCGCACCGAATCCGAACCGACGCGCGTCACCTTGGGGGCACCCTCGACGAGGCCGGTGTCGGACACCGCGCGCGCCGCGAAGGACTCGCTCTGGTCACTCACGTGTGCCACGTCGAACTGAGAGCCGCCCGTGAACTCGATCGAGCGATTGAGGCCCATGATGCCCACCAGCGCAAAGCCGAGGACGATCACGGCGGCGGCGAGGCCGACGAAGATTCTCCGGTTGGGAACAACGCGGTAGGACTTGTCGCCCGAGTACAGGGCGTTACCCCACTGAGCAAAACTCATCATGTCAGTTCTCCTCTTCCTGGGTCGCAGCTTCCCCCGCGCTCTGGCTGGCGTCCTGCGACGCGCCCGCCGAGGACTCGGCCTGCTCGGCCGCCAGTCGAGCCGCGCGGCGACGCTCGGCGATCGAGGCGCCCTCCGCAGCCTCTTCCGTCTCTCGCGCGGCCGCGGATTCTCCGCGTGCGACCACGCGGCCACGGCCCGCGTACACGAGCGCATTCTCGGCGCCCAGGTGCTCCGGGTCCAGGCCCGACAGCTTGTGGCCCTGACCGAAGAAGCGCGTGCGGATGAGCAGCTCCATCATCGGGTGGGTGAACAGGAAGATCACCGCGATGTCGATGACCGTCGTGACGCCCAGCGTGAAGGCAAAGCCCTGGACCCCGCCCACGGCGAGGAGGTAGAGCACCACGGCGGCGACGAGGTTGACGGCGTCGGAGACGAGGATGGTGCGCTTGGCGCGGTCCCATCCTTCCTCGACCGCGGCGCGCAGCGGGCGTCCGTCACGCACCTCGTCGCGCACGCGTTCGAAGTAGACGATGAAGGAGTCTGTCGTCACACCGATGGCCATGATCAGGCCTGCAACGCCTGCGAGCGAGAGCCGGTAGCCCATCGCCCACGACAGGAGTGTAATGACGAGGTAGGTGATGATCGAGGCCACCAGCAGCGAACCGGCGGAGATGACCGCCAGGCCACGGTACTGCCAGATGAGGTAGACGATGACGAGGAGGAAGCCGATGAGCGCCGCCCACAGGCCGATCGTGAGATGATCGGTACCAATCGTGGCGGAAATCTGCTGCTCGGACTCGACCTCGAAGTCCAGGGGGAGGGACCCGAAGCTCAGCTGGTTGGCCAGCGCCGAGGCCGACTTCGCCGTGAAGTTACCGGTGATCTCCGCTTCCCCGGTGGGAATAATGGCGTTCATCGAGGGGGCGGTGATGACGGTACCGTCCAGGACGACTGCGAAGGAGTTGCGGTCGGGACGGCCGCGGTAGAAGGACGAACCCGCGGCATCCGCACCGTGGAAGCCGTAGAGGATCGTCGAGGTCTCCTTGAACTTCTCCTTGCCCGCCTCATTGAACTGCAGCGAGACGGCCCACTGGCCGGTGGTCTGGCCGTTGGAGTTGCGCGCCAGCCCCGCGGTGGCCGTCTTGAGGTCGGATCCGGGCACGGCCACGGGTCCCAGAATGTACTTGATCTGGCCGGAGTCGTCGCATGCGGCGTAGGGCTTGTCGGAGGGACCCTCCACGCGCTTCACATCCGCCGCAGCCGAGCAATCGAGGGTCAAGAAGTCGTACATGACCTGCTCGGTGACCCACGCCAGGTCGGAACCGTTCTCGGGCGTCGTTGCGGGCGTGTCGGACAGGGTGCCGTCGTGATCGGTGTCGGCCGTGCTCATCGCCGTGGCGGCGTCAAGAGCGGTGGATTGGACGCCGCCCGACTGGACGGAGTGATCAGCACCACTCGAGGATGCTCCGCTCTGGCTGTCCTCCCCCGACTGCGCGCCGGACTGCTCGCCCGACTGAGTTCCCGACTGACCGGCCTCGGTCTGGGAGGGTTGATTCTGAATGACGCCCTGCGCCGCGCCGATGCGCAGCACGGGGCGGAAGTTCATCTGAGAGGAGGAGCGAATGAGATCGAGCTGCTCCTGGGAAGGCGTGCCGGGGATTGACACCATGATGTTCGAGTTACCCATCGAGGAGATCTCGGACTCGGACACGCCCGAGGCGTCAATGCGATTACGGATGATCGAGATCGCCTGCGTGATGTCGTCGTCGGTGATCTCGCGTTGCCCATCCCCCGTCACGGTGGGAGTCAGGATCAGCTGGGTCCCGCCCTTGAGGTCGAGGGCGAGGTCGGGGTACGGGGACACGCCCTTGGTGAAGTGCCCGATCGCCAGTGCCGCGCACGCCGCCACGATGGCGACGGTGAGCGTCACGAGCGCGCGCACTGGGCGTCGCTTGTGTGATGCCACGGTTCTACTTTCCGTTCAGCCTTGTGTTACTTCTGCTGCTCGTCGGGCTCGGAGGCGCCGGACCCGTCACGAGCCGACTCGTCGAGCCCCAGGACGGTGTCGTCCTCGTCCGCGGGCTCTTCCACGTCAGCGCTCTCCTGAGTCTCATTGTCGGCGTTCTCGGCGAGCGGCGGCACCGCGCCGATCTCGGCGATCATCTCGCGCTCCCAGTACATCTCGTGTCCATCGGTGGTTTCCAGGACGACGATATCGCCGTCGAGGTCAACGAAACGACCCCAGAAACCCACGCGGGTACGGACCCACTCACCGGGCTTGACGGCTGCGAGCTGGTCGCGCTTCTCCTGCTCCATCTGCGCCATTTGCTTCTTGCGTGAGCGCGAGCTCCACCACATGAAGACGACCATGAGGCCAATGAGGAGCACCAGGAAGTAGTTGTTCATAAAGGCTGATTCACTTTCGATGACGGTCGGGCGCTGTGAGCGCACCTTGCCAGTCTAATGCCCGAGGAGGGTTTTAGCCTAAGTGATCAATACGCGGCGCGGCGCATCCCACCTCCGAGCGCGATCGGACCGTCGCTTGTCACCGAAGCTGCCGCCTCGGCTAGTCGAAGAGCGCGCTCTCCCCGGCGGGCGGCGTGAGTCCGAGGTGGCTCCACGCGAGCGGGGTTGCCATGCGCCCACGGTTGGTGCGTACGAGGAAGCCCTCCCGCACGAGGTAGGGTTCGGCCACCGTTTCGACGGTCTCCGCCTCCTCCCCGATGGTCACCGACAGGGTCGTGAGCCCGACCGGTCCCCCTGCGAAGCGCCGACACACGGCCTCCAGGACCGCGCGATCGAGGCGGTCCAGGCCGCTGGGGTCGACCTCGAAGAGCTCGAGGGCGCCCCGGGCGGCGTCGAGCGTGAGCTGTCCGTCGCCGTGCACCTGCGCGTAGTCGACGACGCGACGCAGGAGGCGATTGGCGATGCGCGGGGTGCCGCGCGAACGCGACGCGATCTCGTGGGCGGCCTGCGCGCCGATGGGTGATCCGAGCAGCGATGCGGAGCGGGTGACGACGGATTGCAGCTCGTCGGTCTCGTAGAACTCCAGGTGCGCGGTGAAGCCAAAGCGGTCGCGCAGAGGGGCCGGAAGGAGACCCGAGCGCGTCGTGGCTCCCACCACCGTAAAGGGCGGCAGCGTCAGCGGAATCGACGTGGCTCCCGGCCCCTTGCCAACGACGACGTCAACGCGGAAGTCCTCCATCGCCAGGTACAGCATCTCCTCGGCCGTGCGGGCGAGGCGGTGGATCTCATCGATGAAGAGGATGTCACCCTCTTGGAGGCCAGAGAGAATCGCCGCCAGGTCTCCCGCGTGCTGGATCGCCGGGCCCGAGGTCAGGCGCAGCGACGTGCCCATCTCGGCGGCGATGATCATCGCGAGGGTGGTCTTGCCCAGCCCGGGTGGTCCGGCCAACAGGACGTGATCGGGGGTCGCCGAGCGCATACGTGCCGCATCGAGGACGAGCTGCAGCTGGCCTCGGACGACGCGCTGCCCGACGAACTCGGAGAGTTTCCGTGGACGCAGGGCGGCCTCGGCCGCGCGCTCGAGGTCCCCGGCGTCGGGTGCGACGATACGCATGGCGTCGACGTCCCCACTCCTGTCCTCAGCCACGGCTTCCTCCCAGGGTGACAAGCGCGGCGCGGAGCATGTCGGAGGCGCCAAGTCCGCTTCCCGCCAGCTTCTCGATGGCTGCGGACGCCTGCGTCTCGGACCAGCCCAAGCCGACGAGGGCGGCGCGCACCTCGGCGGCCACCGCGTCCTCGGCGGGCGGCGCGGAATGAGTGGGCCCCGCTCCCGGCAGAGCCGCGGGGCTGCCGAGCTTGTCGCCGATCTCCAGCGCCATGCGTTGAGCGGACTTCTTGCCCACGCCCGGGATGCGCTGCAGCACGGCCAGGTCCTGGTCTCGCACGGCGCGGCGCAGGTCGTCGGGCCGTAGGACGGCGAGCGCGGCGAGGGCGATCTTGGGTCCGATGCCTGAGACCGTCATGAGGGTGGCAAAGACGTCGCGTTCGTCGCGTGACTCGAAGCCGTAGAGGGTCATTGAGTCCTCGCGCACGATCATCGAGGTATGAACCGTGATCTCACGGTCCCGCGCCATCGCCTGGGCGCAGGCGGGAGTCACGTGGACACGAAAGCCGATGCCTCCCACGACAACATCAACGTGGTCGAGGCCTGTGCTCGCCACCGTGCCGCGCAGAATGGAGATCACTGCGTTCCTTTCGTTCGTGGTCGCTCGCCGGGCAAGGCGAACATATGTACGATTCTAGCCGCGTCGGCGACGAGGATCCACGGCACCGGTGCGGCGTTGCGCCGCCTGCGCCTCGGCCCACGCGCGCTGAGCGGGGGTCATCGAGCCGCGAGTCGTCAGACGCCCAGAGAGGGACACCGCGACGGAGGAATCCTCCGGAGCACCGAGCAGACCGGTGCCGCGCCACGCGTGCGTGATCGCGATCGCGAGGGAGTCCGCCGCGTCTGCCGGCTTGGGTGCCTTGGCCAAGCCGAGGATGCGCGCAACCATCGTCTGCACCTGCGCCTTGTCAGCGTTGCCGTTGCCGGAGACGGCGGATTTCACCTCGGAAGGAGTGTGCACGGCCATGGGCAGGCCGGCCCGGCCCACGCAGGTCATGGCGGCGCCCATCACCTGCATGGTGGTGGTCACGGACTGCAGGTTGTCCTGGGCGAAGACGCGTTCGATCGCGACCACCTCGGGCGCGTAGCGTTCGATGACACCGTCGATCGCGTCCGCGATCGTGCGCAGCCGGAAGTGCGTCGCAAGGTCCTTGTCGCTTCGGGCGACGCCGACATAGACGAGGGTGGCTCGCCGCGACGGGTCCACGTCAATGACACCCAGGCCGCATCGCGTCAGCCCCGGGTCGATGCCCATCACGCGCATCAGGCGCGCGCGACCATGTCGACGAAGAGGCCGTGCATGCGGTCGTCACCGCCGACCTCGGGGTGGAAGGATGTCGCCATGACGGCGCCGCGGCGCACGGCCACGATCGGGCCGTCGCTGCGGTTGCCAGCCCGAGCAATCACCTCGACGCCCCCTCCGACGGACTCCACCCACGGCGCACGAATGAACACCGCGTGAAAGGGGCCCTCCTCGATGCCCTCAACGTCCAGGTCTTCCTCGTAGGAGTCGATCTGACGGCCGAAGGCGTTGCGACGCACGACCATGTCGAGGGCGCCGAAGCAACGCTGATCGTCGCGTCCGTCAAGGACCGTGGAGGCAAGCATGATCATTCCCGCGCACGTCCCGTACACCGGCATGCCCGCGGCGATGCGCTCGCCGAGGGCGTCGAAGAGGTCGAACGAGACAAGCAGCTTGGACATGGTCGTCGATTCGCCGCCGGGGATGACGAGGCCGTCAACGCGGGCGAGCTCGTCCTGCCTGCGCACGAGCAGCGCGCGGGCACCGGAGTTCTCCAGCGCCCGCGCGTGCTCTGCGACGTCGCCCTGGAGGGCGAGAACGCCGATGGTCACCATCCGCGCTCCGCGAGGCGGTGGTCGACCGGAATGTCGTCAACGTTGATGCCGACCATGGCCTCGCCGAGCCCGCGAGAGACGTCGGCGATCACGGCGGGATCATCGTAGAAGGTGGTGGCCTTGACGATGGCGGCCGCGCGCTTGGCCGGGTCCCCGGACTTAAAGATACCCGACCCGACGAAGACGCCTTCGGCGCCGAGCTGCATCATCATCGCGGCGTCCGCGGGTGTGGCGATGCCCCCGGCGGTGAAGAGGACGACCGGGAGGCGTCCCTCGCGGGCCACCTCTGCGACGAGCTCGTAGGGGGCTTGCAGTTCCTTGGCGGCCACGTAGAGCTCATCCTCGGGCAGGGAGGTGAGGTGACGGATCTCGTCGCGAATCTGGCGCATGTGCGTGGTCGCGTTCGAGACGTCTCCCGTGCCGGCCTCGCCCTTGGAGCGGATCATGGCCGCCCCCTCGGTGATGCGTCGCAGGGCCTCACCCAGGTTGGTGGCGCCGCACACGAAGGGGACCGTGAAGTTCCACTTGTCGATGTGGTGGGCGTAGTCGGCGGGGGTGAGAACCTCCGACTCGTCGATGTAGTCGACTCCGAGGGACTGAAGGACCTGAGCCTCAACGAAGTGCCCGATACGTGCCTTGGCCATGACGGGGATGGATACGGCGTCGATGATGCCCTGGATCAGGTCGGGATCCGACATGCGGGCAACGCCGCCCTGCGCGCGAATGTCGGCGGGAACTCGTTCGAGGGCCATGACCGCGACGGCACCGGCGTCCTCGGCGATCTTGGCCTGCTCGGGGGTCACGACGTCCATGATGACGCCGCCCTTGAGCATCTGCGCCATTCCGCGCTTGACCTGGGGGGTGCCAACCTCTCGCTTGACGGTGGATTCGCTCATGCTCACTCTGCCTCTTCCAGCTGCGCGCGGACCTCGTCCGACAGCGACATGTTCGTGTAAATGTTCTGAACGTCGTCGGAATCTTCGAGGGCGTCGATGAGCTTGTTGACCTTGAGGGCTCCCTCGAGATCAAGCTCGACCTCCGTGGAGGCCACGAACTGGACTTCTGCCGAATCGTAGTCGATGCCGGCCTCCTGGAGGGCGCTGCGCACCGCGACCACGTCCTTCGGGTCGGATTCGATGACGAAGAGTTCGCCCGCGTCCTCGACCTCTTCCGCCCCGGCGTCGAGAACGGCCATCATGATGGACTCCTCGTCCACGCCGTCGGCGGCGGGGACCTCAACGACGCCGCGACGGGAGAACAGGTAGGACACCGAACCGGGGTCGGCCAGGGAGCCGCCGTGGCGGGTGAAGCCCAGGCGCACGTCGGAGGCCGCACGGTTGCGGTTGTCGGTGAGGCACTCGACGAGGAAGGCGACGCCGCTGGGGCCGTAGCCCTCGTACATGATGGTCTCGTAGTTCGCGCCGCCGGCCTCGGCGCCGGAGCCTCGCTTGACGGCGCGGTCGATGTTGTCCGCGGGGACGGAGTTCTTCTTCGCCTTCTGGATGGCGTCGTACAGCGTCGGGTTACCCGCCGGGTCGCCGCCGCCCGTGCGAGCAGCGACCTCAATGTTTTTGATGAGGCGCGCGAAGAGCTTGCCGCGCTTGGCGTCGATCGCGGCCTTCTTGTGCTTGGTGGTCGCCCACTTAGAGTGTCCCGACATCACTTCTCCCTGTTGGGTGGATAGATACCGCCACATTCTACCGCGTTGAGGGGGACCGTCCCCACGTGTGGAACGCCGCCGTGGACAAACGTAAACACCGTCACAGCGAGCTGCGAGTGGCCGTTCCTCCCCCGCGTTCGGCGCTCGGATGGGCGGGCGCTGACGCGCAGGTCGCTCACCGCCTCCTCCGTCTGCTCGCCTGACCCGCAGGCGGGGTGAGGAAGAGACGCATGGAACACGAACCGGGCCCGAGACGATCCCAGGGGCCATCGAACGTCAGGCCCATCGCGGTTGCGGTCGCCACTCCCCTGGCGACCGCTGCTCGGTCCTCGTGGCGCGAGAGGATCTCCGCCGCCAAGGACACCGTGGGTTCGTGGCCGACGATGAGGGCAGAGGCGCCGGACAGGCTGCGGGCGAGGGTGATGATGTCGCCCTCGTCAGCATCGTAGATACTGCGGTCCATCCAGGCGCTACCCACGCCCACGTGGCCAGCGATCGCTTCGAAAGTCTGGCGTGCCCGCGTCGCATCGGAGGACACGGCAACGTCGAAGGAACCGATCTCGCGGGCGAGGGTACGCCCGAGGCGCTCGGCCTGGTCGCGCCCGGCGTCGGTCAGCGGGCGCAGGTGATCGGGGTAGGGCGTGGCGGCCTGCGCGTGGCGAACGAGAACGAGAGTTGGCATACTTCCAAGCGTAACCGCACCGGGAGGACACCATGGCACTGGGAGTCGAAAGCGCCTCGGGCATCTGCTCGGCGCGCGAATGCACCGAGGCTGCGCGCTACCGGATCGACTGGCGTAACCCGGCGATCCACCGCGCCCGCACGAAGACGTGGCTGGCGTGCGAGGAACACCTGACCTACCTGGAGAACTACTTCAGGTACCGCTCGTTCCCGTACAGGGTCTCAGCCTTTGTTGCCCCGGACCAGGCGCCGCCTCAGGACCACTGATCGAGGGGGCGGTCATTCCACGTCACGGCGCGCAGCGCCTTCGCCAGTTCGTCGGCCGAGGACGGATCCAGGTCGGCGGGCCACTCGAAGGAGGAGGTACCCGCGTTCGACATGAAATGGGTCGACACGAGGGCCTCGTCGATGTCGGCCGACAGCCAGGTGGCCAGCAGGCGCGTGAGCGCCCCGTGGATGACGAAGACGGCCACGGCCTCGTCCCCGGCCTCCTCGCGGGCGGCCAGGCCGACGCGGCGCACGGCCTCCAGGGAGCGAGCCAACGCCTCGCGGCCGCTCTCGCCGCCCGGCATCCTGTTGTCGAGGTTGCCCGCGCACCACGACAGCGTCGTGCGCACGTAGAGCGCCTGGGACCCGGGGTCGGCCGCCATCTCCAGGTCGCCTGAGCGCAGCTCGCGGATGCCGGGGCACACGCGGGGCGTGAGCCCGTAGGCGCGCGCCAGAGGCGCCGCGGTCAGGCGCGTGCGTTGAAGTCCCGACAGAGCGATGACGGTGGGGGCAGGCGCGACCTCGGTCTCCCAGCGATCCGCCAGGCGCTGAGCCTGCGCGTGCCCCTCGGGGGTCAGGCCGAGGCCCGGGCGCACCGTGTCCAGGGCACCGAGTCGATTCGCGGGCGTCTGTCCGTGCCGTACCAGGACAATTTTCACTGCTGCTCCCAAAAGAGTCGTTCCATCACGTCGCGTGCCTTTCGCCCGGCACGCAGCCAGTCTTCCTCGAGGGCATTGAGCCCGCCGCTACCGTAGCCGAGAATGGCGGCGAGAGCACGCAGCTCGGTGCTGTCGCGCGGAAGCACGTCGAGCTTCACACCGCTCATCCTCCCCGTCGCCAGGACGTTGGCGGCGCGGATGCGCGTGGCCATGTCCCACGCCTCCAGCAGGGTGTCGGCATCCGAGGGCTCAACGAGGCCCTCACGTGCCGCGGCCGCGATCGCGCCGGTCGTTGAGGGAGTGCGCAGGCTCGGCGTGATACGCCCGTGGCGCATCTGGATCAGCTGGATCGTCCACTCGACATCGGTGAGTCCCCCCGGCCCGAGCTTGACGTGGCGGGAGGGCTCGATCCCGCGGGGAAGGCGCTCGTTTTCCATGCGGGCTTTGAGCAGGCGTATGTCGCGCAGATCCGCGGGAGACACGTCGCCGTAGGCGATCTCCTCGAAAAGCTGCCCCGCTCGGCGGGCCAGGGGCGCGTCGCCGATTGGCCGGGCGCGCACGGCTGCCTGGCGTTCCCACGTCGATCCCCACCTGCGGGCATACTCCCGATGAGACTCCACGGTCCTACTCATCGGGCCGTTCTTCCCTTCCGGGCGCAGGTCAAGATCGACGGCGAGCCCGAGCTGGCTGGTCGCGGAGCCGAGAAGCTTCTTGACCCGGTTCACGATGGCGGTCGCGCTGGCCGCGGCGTCGGCGGGCGTGGCGTCGCCCACCGCCTCGTGCACGGCGATGACATCGGCGTCGGAGGCGTAGGAGCACTCCCTGCCCCCGTAGCGGCCCATGGCGATGAAGGCGACGCGGGCACGCGGGCTCCCCCACCGGGCGGCCTCCTCGCGCTCCGCGATCTCCAGGGCTCCTAGGAGCGCGGTGTCCGCCGCGTCGGCGATCGCGTGGCCGCGCGGATCGATCCCGGCCAGCAGGTCGCTCATCGCGCACCGCGTGAGTTCCCGGGTTCGCACCGCGCGCACGCGCGCCGCCGCGTCCTCGGCATCCTCGTGGCGCTCGATCAGTGCCCGGAGCTCGCGGCCGAGTCGGCCGAGGTCCCGTGGAGCGAGCTCAGCATCGTCGTCGAGCCAGGCAACCGCCTCAGGACGCTTGGCGAGGGCGTCGGCGATCCAGTGGGAGTTGGGCAGCATTCTCATGAGACGGCGGGCGGCCACCCCCGAGTCTCGCAGGAGAGCCAGATACCAGTGGGAGTCACCAATGTCCTCGGACAGGATGCGGAAGTTCCTCAGCCCCATGTCCGGGTCGGCGCCACCGGCGAGCCAGGAGATAAACACGGGAAGGAGATGGCGCTGGATGACCGCTCGCCTGGTCGTGCCGCGGGTGAGGGCCGCGATGTGAGTAAGAGCGCCGCCGGGGTCGCGGTAGCCGATGGCGGCGAGGCGGTCGCGAGCCCCCTCGGCGTGCAGGACAACCTCGTCGTCGCGAAGCGATGCCGTCGCGGCCACGATCGGGCGATAGAAGACGTCCTCGTGCAGGGCCCGCACCCGCTCACGCACCTCATCGATGGCGGCGCTCATGGAGGCCGCGTCGGGGAAGCGTCGGGATCCCATGGCGCGACCCAGGACACGCAGTTCGGCGTCCTTGGCGGGGATCAGGTGGGTGCGGCGCATGCGCGGCAGCTGGGTGCGATGTTCGACCGCTCGCAGGAAGCGATAACAGGAGGCCAGGTCGGCGGCATCGCTGCGGGCGATGTATCCTCCCTCGCTCAGGGCATCGATCGCATCGAGCGTCGAGGGCACGCGCAGGAACGCGTCGGTGCGACCGTGGACGAGCTGCAGCAGCTGGACGGTGAACTCGACGTCACGCAATCCCCCTCGCCCGAGTTTGAGTTCCCGCGAGGCATGGGAGCGCGAGATGTTGTCCTCGACGCGCCGCCGCATCGCGCGCGCCGCCTCGACGAACCCCTCGCGTGTCGCCGCGCTCCACACGTAGGGGTGGGCTGCCTCCTCGAAGGCGCGACCAAGCTCATCGTCGCCGGCGCAGGCGCGGGCCTTGAGCAGCGCCTGAAACTCCCAGGCTTGTGCCCACTCCTGCCAGTAGCGCCGATAGGACTCGATCGTGCGCACGAGCGCGCCATTTCTCCCTTCGGGCCTCAGGTTGGCATCCACCGTCCACAGGGGGGCTTCGTTTCCTGGCCCCGAGCACGCCGAGGCCGTGGCGGCGGCGAGCCGTGTGGCGATCTCCAGTGTTTCCCGTTCTTCCTCACCCACCTGCCCCCGGGCCACGTACAGGACATCCACATCCGAGACGTAGTTCAGTTCGCGCGCCCCGGTCTTGCCCATGGCAATGATCGCGATGGGAACCTGCCCCCGCGGGTCGATGTCGCGCCGGGCGAGGGCGAGGGCCCCCTGAAGCGTCGCGTCAACAAGATCGGCGATGCGACGCCCCACCGCGGGCATCACAGCTTCGGGATCCTCGCTCGTCAGGTCGTCGGCGGCCAGGTGTAGCAGGACCCGACGGTAGGCTGCACGCAGGTCGTCCGCGCATGCGTGCCCCGCAGCCACAAGAGCTCCCGAGGCCACGCGACTCGCCCCGACGGCCGCGGCGAGCGCGTCGCCGACCTCGCCCGGTTCCTCGTTGATGGCCGCGGCGCGCCGCGGGTCGGCGATGACGTAGTCACCGAGCCATTGGCTTGCCCCCAGTACGGCGCACACGCGACGCCTGCCGGAAGGATCCCCCGCCAGCGTGCACACGAGTCCGGGGGCGGCCTCGTGCAGGCGGATCATCTGCAGGAGCGCCTGGTCCGGGTCCGCGCAGGCCCCCATGTCCCGCGCCCACTCGCTGCGCTCGCCCGGGAGCTCGTCGAGAAAGCTCAGGGCGCGTCGCGGGTCCAAGAAGCCGGCGACCCGAAGCTCGTCGGGGGTCACCTGGGAACGACCTTGAGGAACTGCTCGATCTCCTGGCGCGTAATCTGGCGACGGTACTCGATCCATTCCTTGCGCTTGTTGCGGATCACGTAGTCGAAGACCTGCTCTCCGAGCGTCGCGGCGACCAGATCAGACTTCTTCATCGCGCGGACGGCGTCCGAGAGCGAAGCGGGAAGGGCGCGAATCCCCATCACCTGGCGTTCACGATCCGACAGGTCCCACACGTTATCCTCGGCCTCGGGCATGAGTTCCATCTTGCGCTCAATGCCATCCAGGCCGGCGCTGATCAGGACGGCAAAAGCCAGATACGGGTTCGCGCTTGGATCGGGCGCGCGGTACTCGATGCGAGCCGACGCACTCTTCTTGGGTTTGTACAGGGGGACACGCACGAGGGCCGAGCGATTCAGGTGTCCCCAGCACACGTAGGCGGGTGCCTCTCCCCCACCCCACAGCCGCTTGTAGGAGTTCACGTGCTGGTTGGTGATGGCCGCGATCTCCTCAGCGTGGGCGAGGATTCCGGCGATAAAGTGCCTGCCGGTGGCCGAGAGGCGATACTGCCCGGACGGGGAAAAGAAGGCGTTCTCCTCGCCCTCAAAGAGGGACAGGTGGGTGTGCATGCCCGAGCCGGGATGCTCAATGAAAGGCTTGGGCATGAACGTCGCCACTAAATCCTCGCGCAGCGCGACCTCCTCGATGACGGTGCGCGCTGTCATGATGTTGTCGGCGGCGCGCACGGGATCCACGGCCCGCAGGTCGATCTCGTTCTGGCCCGGTCCCCCCTCGTGATGGGAGAACTCCACGGGGATCGACATATCTTCGAGCATGCGTACGGCGCGGCGCCGGAAGTCGTTGGAGTCGCCGCGGGCGACGTGGTCAAAGTAGCCCGCCTGGTCGACCGGGATCATCCGCTCGGGAGTGACCGGCTGGCGCAGCAGGTAGAACTCGATCTCCGGGTGCATCATCACCCGAAACCCGGCGTCGGCGGCGCGTCCCACCGCTCGCTCCAAAACGCCGCGGGGATCCGAGGGGGCCGCTCGCCCGTCGGGCATCAGCACGTCACAGAACATGCGGGCGACCGGCTCCTCGCTCGTGCGCCACGGCAGCAGTTGGAACGTCGAGGCGTCGGGCTTGAGGAGCATGTCGGATTCGAAGACGCGGGTCAG